>JACCDW011923651.1_pt1 | contig 126887 bp, 104 predicted proteins | sample 7449781 | NCBI WGS metagenome assembly JACCDW01 (sample SAMN15323449, study PRJNA562643) | freshwater metagenome | isolation source: river surface water | place: USA:Blue River Watershed | collected 2017-08-18 | reverse complement strand
GATGCAAAAAAGTTTTGCAATATTTCCGAATTTTTAAGTTGATTCTTGAAAAAAATAATTCTATCTTTGCAGTCCTTTAGATGGCGGTCGTAGCTCAGTAGGTTAGAGCGCTAGTTTGTGGCACTGGAGGTCGCCGGTTCGAGACCGGTCGGTCGCCCCACTTAAAGTAAAAACCCAGATTTATTCTGGGTTTTTTTATTTTTTGTCATTCCTCAATAATATCTGTAACTTGCGTGCATGTTGAATTTAAAACACTTAACACTGATATTGTTATTTTTCGCTGTCATTATCAATTGTAAATCTCAGAGCAATGTTGGTGCAGATTCTTCTGTAATTGAAAATCAGAAAGACACTATCAAGCACATTAATAAGCAGAATATTGCTTGTACGATTAAAAAAATTGAACCTGAAATGATTACTTACGAAGTGATTCAATCCGAGAATAAAGTGAACATTACACTACCCATTGAACAAGTAGAGTCAATCAAATGGTCGGATGGCAAAATAACTTTTATCAATTCAACTGAAGGAAATATATCCAACAATCTATCAAAACAATTATCTCATTTAGACAGTGTTTTTTACAAAACCGGAGAGAGATACAACAACGAATACAATTCCAACCAATATTCCACTAATTTAATCTTTTATTCTACCGTTTTATTTTCAGGTGCAGCTACATTTACCCCATGTTTGATTGCCTACTTTGTTAAGCCTAATCCCACCTACTATCATGGACCTAACGAAATTGTTAAAAAGAACAAATCATTTCAGGCAGGATATAAGGCAGCTGCGTCGGAAGTTAAAAAAACAAACATTGCCCTAAGTTGGCTTTATGGCACAGTCATAAACGCCTTCGCGGGAATAATTATTTATAAAATCAATAAAAGTCAATAATTTCAGGCAGGAATTTCGGCGAAATTATCCTTCAGAAAAACCAATATATTTTAGAAATTCAGCGCGGGTTTCTGGTTCATTGAATTTACCATGATAACTGGCAGTAACCGTTGAACTGGTAATGTCTTTGATACCTCTGCTGGCCACACACAAATGTCTGGCATCCATCACCACCGCAACATCTTCAGTTTGTAGCACTTCTTTCAACTCTTCAGCCACTTGGATGGTAAGTCGCTCTTGAACTTGTGGACGCTTTGAATAGTAATCGACAATACGGTTTAATTTAGACAACCCAATTACCTTACCGCTGCTAATATAGGCCACATGCGCTTTACCATAAATGGGCACAAAATGATGCTCACAGGTTGAGTGGAAGGATATGTCTTTTTCAACCAACATTTCTTGGTAACCAAAATTGTTATCAAACAAAGTTGGATGTGGTTTATTTTTAGGATCTAAACCCTTAAAATGTTCATTAACAAACATTTTAGCCACTCTTAATGGAGTTCCTTTTAGACTTTCGTCAGTCAAGTCAAGACCCATAACATGCATTATTTCTTTAAAATGCTTCGCAATCAATTCAATTTTCAATTGATCATCCATTGCAAAAGCATCTTCTCTCAGTGGTGTCTCTTTGGAGCTACCCACATGCGAATCACCCATTTCATCCCATTGAGAGACCATTTTATTTAATTTATTTTCCATTAAATTCTACAAAATTGCGTGGAGTTTCATAGAGTCGAACACTCAACTCATATCGATCTTCCAAGCGGTTTCTAAGTTTTTTCCAAATCACCCAAACAATATTTTCGGCGGTTGGATTTAATTTTTCAAATTCAGGCACATCGAGGTTTAAATTTTTGTGATCAAAAGCTTCTGTCACTTCTTCTTCGATGTATTTTTTTAACACTTTCATGTCGATCAAATAACCCGACACTTCATCAACTTCTCCTGACACACACACCTGCACATCATAGTTGTGACCATGGTAGTGTTCGTTGTTGCACAAGCCAAAAAATGCTTTGTTCTGTTCAGTTGTCCATTCAGGCACATGCAAACGGTGTGCGGCATTAAAATGGGCAGTTCTATATACGGCAATTTTTCGGCTCATGTTGTAATAGTAACCAATATTTGGTTCAAATAGTTTTGAGAAATGTGACTTTTTGTTGAATTTTCTTCGTTCAATGAATATACAAAAATAAACAAATGTCCCTCAAAAAAAAGGAAATAAACGACAGACTAACGTTAAAAACGTGGAATATTGAAAAATTGTGCATGACTTTCTATCACTTAGGAAGTGAAGGTTGTAAATTTGTAGCAATATGAAATTCTTTATAGATACCGCAAACCTAGATCAAATCAGAGAAGCGAATGATTTGGGCATTTTAGATGGCGTAACAACCAACCCTTCATTGATGGCGAAAGAAGGAATTGTAGGCGAAGCAGCAGTAATGCAGCACTACAAAGACATCTGCGCAATTGTTGATGGAGATGTTTCAGCTGAAGTTATTTCCACTGATTACGAGGGAATGATTGCCGAAGGAGAAAAATTGGCCGCATTACACGAAAATATCGTGGTGAAAGTTCCAATGATCAAAGACGGTATCAAAGCGATTTCATATTTCACCAGAAAAGGAATCCGTACCAATTGCACATTGGTATTCAGCCCAGGACAAGCAATATTGGCAGCAAAAGCAGGTGCAACCTACCTTTCTCCATTCATTGGTCGTATCGATGACATTTCTTGGGATGGCATGGATTTAATCAAAAGCATTGCTGAAATTTATGCAGTACAAGGGTATGAAACCCAAATTTTGGCTGCAAGTGTGCGTAACCCATTGCACATTGTTCAATCTGCAACAAATGGTGCCGATGTGGTAACTTGTCCGCTTAGTGCTATTTTAGGTCTGTTAAAACACCCATTAACCGACATTGGATTGGCACAATTCCTAGCAGATCACGCTAAAGCGAACAAAGGTTAATTTTCAATAAATCAATACATTAACAAAAAAGGGCTGTAACACAGCCCTTTTTTGTTATTAATCATTTTTGAAAGATGTTAACGATTCAATTCTTTGTCTAGCAAAAAATGAAAATCGGGCATAATTTGATAAATTTTCTCTTTGGGAATTCCCGTGATGTCGATGAAATAAATATGTTGACCATGATCTAAAGATTGACCTGCCAACCATTGAACTTTGATTTCTTTTTTATTTCCGTACAATGGCCATCTTTGAACGGGCATCAAGCAATACCAACCTGTAACATTTCCTTTGGGATCTATTGCAGCCTCTACCCTTTTTACAGGACCTGTAACCATTTTCCTGTATTGAGCGGTATCTTGTTTTACGTAACTCACCAATTTTTGCTTGAATTTTTCAATTCCACCGTTCATGCTCACTATTGAAGGGTGTAAATATTTTGCATAAATCGCAACATTTTTCAATTTATACCCTGTAGTGAATTCATTTGCCGCTGTTTGAAAAGCTGCACACATCTTGAGGCTATCAACCGAAAAGGACTCCATCTCAGAAGTATCAATTTTCTGAATATCAACCACTGCAACAGTATCGTTATCTCTTTTTATTTCAGCAGTTTCAGGTTGTTTCGTATTGTTTTGACAGGAAAAAAATACCAACAACACAAAAGATAAACCGATTGAATATTTCGCTTTCATTTTTACAAAGATATGGTCATTTCTAACAAACAAAAAGAGCCACATAAAGTGGCTCTTTTTTATCAAGTTTTATATTTTTATTTAACTTCTTCAAAATCAACATCCTGAACCTCATCAGCTTTACCAGCATTTGGGTTTCCAGCACCAGGATTTTCTTGTCCTTCAGCACCTGGTTGACCACCAGTTGCATTGTACATATCCTGACTTGCGGCTTGCCAAGCATCATTTAAAGATTTAGAATGGACTTCCATTTCTTCATAATTTTTGGCAGCAACTGCTTCTTTCAATTTAGCAGCAGCTTCTTCAATGGTTGATTTTTTATCGGCTGGCAATTTGTCGCCATACTCTTTCAATTGTTTTTCGGTGTTGAACACCAAAGAGTCAGCGGCATTGATTTTGTCAGCTTCTTCTTTACGTTTAAGATCAGCTTCAGCGTTCATTTCCGCTTCTTTCTTCATCTTTTCGATATCTTCCTTGCTCAAACCACTACTTGCTTCAATTCGGATTTTTTGTTCTTTGCCAGTAGCTTTATCTTTTGCACTAACATTCAAAATACCGTTGGCATCAATGTCGAAGGTTACCTCAATCTGAGGAACACCTCTAGGAGCTGGAGGAATGCTATCAAGGATAAATCTACCAATGGTTTTGTTATCGGAAGCCATAGATCTTTCACCTTGAAGGATATGGATTTCTACAGAAGGCTGATTGTCGGCAGCGGTAGAAAAAGTTTCAGTTTTCTTAGAAGGGATTGTTGTGTTTGCGTCAATCATTTTTGTCATAACACCACCCATAGTTTCAATACCCAAACTCAATGGAGTAACATCTAACAAAAGAATGTCTTTAACTTCACCGGTTAAAACACCACCTTGAATTGAAGCACCAATTGCCACAACTTCATCAGGATTAACTCCTTTGCTTGGTGCTTTTCCGAAGAAATCTTCAACCAATTTTTGAATTGCAGGGATACGAGTAGAACCACCCACTAAAATCACTTCATCAATTTGACTTGCAGAAAGTCCAGCATCTTTAAGTGCTTTTTTACAAGGCTCAAGGGTTCTTTGAATCAAAGATTCCGCCAATTGCTCAAACTTGCTTCTGGTCATTTTACGAACCAAATGTTTAGGCACACCATCGATGGCAGTTACATAAGGTAAGTTAATATCGGTTTCTGAACTGCTCGACAATTCAATTTTTGCTTTCTCAGCCGCTTCTTTCAAACGTTGCAAGGCCATAGGGTCTTTACGCAAATCAATGTTCTCATCCGCTTTAAATTCATCAGCCAACCAGTCTATGATTACTTGGTCGAAATCGTCTCCACCTAAGTGAGTATCACCATTGGTACTTTTTACTTCGAAAACACCATCCCCCAATTCAAGGATTGAAACGTCGAATGTTCCACCACCTAAATCGTAAACAGCAATTTTAATATCGCGGTCAATTTTATCTAAACCATAAGCCAAAGCCGCAGCGGTAGGCTCATTAATGATACGTTCAACTTTCAAACCAGCAATTTCACCCGCTTCTTTGGTTGCTTGACGCTGAGCGTCGTTGAAATATGCAGGAACTGTAATTACCGCGCGGGTTACCTCTTGTCCAAGATAATCTTCAGCGGTTTTCTTCATTTTTTGAAGAATCATTGCACTGATTTCTTGTGGGGTAAACTGACGGTCTCCAATTTTCACACGTGGAGTATCGTTATCACCTTTCACAACTTCGTAAGGAACACGTCCAATCTCAGTTGACATAGAAGAATATTTTTCACCCATGAAACGTTTGATAGATTGTACAGTGTGTGTAGGGTTTGTAATGGCTTGACGCTTTGCAGGATCCCCTACTTTGCGTTCGCCATTTCCATTGTCCATAAACGCAACAATTGAGGGTGTGGTTCTACGACCTTCACTGTTCGCAATTACCACTGGCTCATTTCCTTCTAAAACGGCTACACAACTGTTGGTTGTTCCTAAGTCAATTCCAATTATTTTACTCATAATATTTAAGTTTCCTTTCCCTCTTTCTATCAAAGGAAGTGCCAACCAACAAAATGAATAAAAAACTGCCGAAATGTCATAATTTGTCAGTTTACAACCCGCAAACTGACGCAAAAAGAGCCACGATGTCGTGACAAACTTTACTTAACGAAGTTTAAATTTTTGGTATAAGGGTTTATTTTTAACAACGGAACCGATGCCGGATCAAATTTTATGTCGGTTGTTACTTGCTTACATCTGCTGGCAAACAAACCCAAACCGCCCACTATATTGCTGTACTCCGCTTGCTTTTGAACAATTCCAATAGATGGTTCATTTACCGAAATATAGTCCACCAAATTTTGATCACCACCATAGAAAATGGTTCCCACAGAAATGATACGATGCAAATAATTAGGGTCCGCAGGAATGGTATTTCCCAAGAATTGAAAGAATGCCGTTTTCTCAATTTTTCGAATAATATCGCCAGAGCCACTTACCGGGAAATTCTTCACCATATCCCAAACAATGGTTTTCACCTCTTTTACGGAAGTGTCGTGAGTGCTAATCTTTTCATACTTTACCAAAAATTTTACATCATACGCCTTGGCATTTAAACCAGGAGCGCACATTACGGTAATATAATCTGTTCCAAGAGAAAAGACCGATTTAGGACTTGTAAACGGTGCTCTAATGTTGGCAGTTTTCACAGTTCTTGTTTTAGCATTTACCGAAGTACCAGTTTTGGGATTCCAAACTTTGATTTCATACTCACGATCTTCTGCTAATTTTTTGGTAGTTTGCCAAATGTAATTGACATCATTAGCAAAAATTCCAGAATCTTTTTTGAGTTTATTGGTCCTATCTAACACAATCACCTCGCCAGAGTAAAGGTCGGTTAAAGTTACTTTAGCTGAATCTAAATACAAACTATCGGAGTTTTGGGCTACTTGGTAAGCACTTTGCTTTTCATTTAAGAAAGCTTTGTTGATTTTTACATATTGAACAGAATCATTGGCATCCAAGATTCCATAAACGATGATGGTTTCTTTCCAATCTGCATTGATATCAACTTCATTGTCACAGGAAGACAACGCCCCGAGCAAAACCAATAAAAATGTCCCTAAAAATAGAAATGAGAGAGAATATTTGCGTTGAACCATGTGATTATGATGTAAACAACAAAGATAATCGTTGCTAGCGAAAGTCCATCGTAAGATTTGCGTAAAAAAAATAAAAGTCGCATCATTTTTTGCGGTTCTTGCAAATAAAATTGGGATTTATTGCAATAAACCGAGATTAATTCACAACTTTGTATTCTAATACTAAGGATATGTCTGTACATCGAGAAGATAAAAAGATCACCACACACGTGCTTCATGAAATGAAAGCGCGCGGTGAGAAAATTTCCATGCTCACGGCTTATGATTTTTCTACTGCACGCATTATAGATGCAGCAGGAATTGATGTGATTTTGGTTGGCGACAGTGCATCGAATGTGATGGCTGGACATGAAACTACCCTCCCCATTACACTCGACCAAATGATTTATCACGCGAGTAGCGTAGTTAGAGGGATCAATCGTGCGTTGGTGGTGGTAGATTTGCCTTTCGGTAGTTATCAAGGTAATTCTAAGGAAGCCTTGAACAGCACCATTCGTATCATGAAAGAAAGTGGAGCTCACGCAATCAAAATGGAAGGCGGAGAGGAAATTATTGAAAGTATCAAACGTATTTTAACGGCTGGTGTTCCTGTTATGGGACATTTGGGACTCACGCCGCAAAGTATTTATAAATTCGGAACATACACAGTTAGGGCTACTGAAAATGAAGAGGCCGATAAATTGATTCGCGACAGTAAACTATTGGAAGAAGCGGGTTGTTTTGCCTTGGTATTGGAAAAAATACCAGCCGATCTTGCAAAAAAAGTAGCAGAAACAGTGAGCATCCCGGTTATTGGAATTGGCGCAGGGAATGGCGTTGATGGACAAGTACTGGTACTTCACGACATGTTGGGAATCAACAATGAATTCAACCCACGTTTTTTACGTCGTTACTTAAACCTTTACGACGATATCAAAGGTGCAGTGCAACAATACATTTCCGATGTTAAATCGGTAGATTTCCCGAATGAAAGGGAGAGTTATTAAGTGGGGATAATAAGGTTTATGAGCGTTTATAAAAGTTTATGAACGTTTATAAATGTTTATGAATGTTGATGAATGTTTATGAAAGTTTATGAAAGTTTATGTATTTGAAAAATAATAAGATAAAACTGCCGAAGGCGTAAACCACGAAGCGTAAACCGCCGAAGGCGTAAACCACGAAGTGTAAACTGCCGAAGGCGTAAACTGCCGAAGGCGTAAACAGCGCAGCGTAAACCGCCTTAGGCATAAACCACGAAGTGTAAACCGCCTTAGGCGTAAACAAAAAAGGCGCCTAAGGCGCCTTTTTTTTATTTAGCTGTTAATCGCATTTTTCTTCGTGTTGGTTTTTCTTCTTTCACCTCAGTGAAGGCAGCAATACCACTAATGTGTTGATCTACTAAAATACGTCCGCAATGCTCACAGTCAATAATTTTGTAATGCGCACGAATGTCGGAATGACGTTGTGGTGGAATTTTAGAGAAACAACCTCCGCAAGAACCACGCATGATAGGTGCAACGGCAACCCCATTTTTCATATTTTCACGAATTCTGTGGTATGCACGGAAATAACGATCGTCAAGTTTTTTCGCAGCACCCTCACGGTCTTTGTTCAACTTTTGAATTTCTTCTTCGTTCTCTTTCTCAATTTCTGTTAATTCAGCTTTCTTGAAGTCCAAATCAGCCCTACGGCTTTCCAAAGCAGCTTTGGTTTGCTCTAAAATTTCAGATTTTGCCTCAATTTGTTTTCCGAATTCACGGATTTTCTTTTCAGCTGATAGAATTTCCAAACCAGCAATTTCTTTCTCTTTGTCAATCGCTTCAAATTCACGACTGTTTTTGATATTGTTTAGTTGCTCTTCGTATTTTTCTATTAATCTTTGGAAATCTTTAATTGCCAATTTTTTATTCGCAACCTCTTGGTTCAAAGAACCAATTTCTTCTTGGATATGACTTACTCTCGTATCGAGTCCAGCAATATCATCTTCCAAATCCGATACTTCCATCGGTAATTCACCTAAAACGGCTCTCAAATTGTCTAGCTTGTTGTCAATTTGTTGAAGCTTCCAAAGGTCTTGTAGTTTTTTCTCAACGGTTACATCCATGTTTATCGATAATATTGAATAGGGTTGGTATTAGTTTGTGCAAAAATGGTTGCAAAATTAGGGAATTTTTTTGATAAAATCTCCATAATCAATTCAATCGTATATTTTTCGCTTTCAAAATGTCCAATATCACACAAGATTAATTGATTTTCGGCGTCAAAAAACTCGTGATATTTTACATCCGACGTAATGTAAACATCCGCTTTTTGGGCTTTTGCCGTTCCAATGAGAAATGATCCAGCACCCCCGCAAACCGCCACGGTTTGAATTTTTCTCCCAATAAAAGCGGTGTGTTTGAAAACGTCCAACTCCATTCTCTCTTTTAAATATTTCAAAAATTGGGTTTCTTCCATTGGTTCATCCAAAGTTCCCACTACCCCGCTGCCAAAATGTTTGATGGTATTCTCAGTAGACAATATTTGATAAGCCACTTCTTCATAAGGATGTGCGGAAAACATCGCTTCAAGCACCTTCCCCATCAACCATTTCGGGAATACCACTTCAATTTTCATTTCATTTACCACTTCCCTTTTACCCACAACCCCAATTGTTGGGTTGGCCCCTTCATTTGGCCTGAAACTCCCTTGTCCCTCATAAGAAAAAGCGCATTCACTGTAATTTCCAATTTCTCCAGCACCCGCCTCAAAAATGGCATTTTTTACTTTTTCCGCTGACTCTATTGGCACAAATACCTCTAATTTATTTAGTATATTGTCTTTAGGCAATAAAACTTGCGTTTTTTTCAACCCTAACTTTTCAGCAATTTTACCGTTAACTCCTTGATTTAGAACATTATCTAGATTCGTGTGACAAGCATAAATGGCAATATTGTGTTGAATGGCCTTCACCACCGCCCTTTGAACATCATTTTGTCCAACCAAACGTTTTAATCCCCCAAAAATCAAAGGATGATGTGCAATAATTAAATTGCAATTCTTTGTAATTGCTTCATCAATAATGGCTTCCGTGCAATCCAAACAAATTAGGGCCAACGCAATATCCGAATCTTTGTTTCCCACCAACAAACCGCTATTATCATACGATTCTTGTAGTGAAACTGGTGCAATTGATTCAATTTCACGAATTATTTCGAATAGTTTTAACGACATTTTTCAAATGTCTAACTTTTCCTTGAACTTTGCACCTTAATTGTGAAAAAAGCCATCCTTAAAAAAGGCAAAGAAATTGCCATCAGCCGTAAACATCCTTGGATCTTTAGTGGCGCCATCCATAAAATGGACGCATGTTCATCTGGCGATATTGTGCAAGTTTACGATGCCAATGATCAGTGGCTTGCTTGCGGACACGTTGGTGACGGAAGCATCACCATTCGGGTGCTCTCGTTTACCGAACAAGATATAGATCAAGAATTTTGGAACAAACGCATACAGAATTGTAAAAATTTACGCGAGAAACTCAATCTAGGACTTCAACATCCCACAAATGCCTACAGATTGGTGCATGGAGAAGGTGATTTGTTGCCAGGATTAATTGTAGACATTTACGCAAATACCGCTGTTATTCAAGCACATACAGATGGAATGTATTTGAGTTTGGATCAAATTAGTGAGGCCATTCAAACGGTATTCGGGAAAGAAATTGAACATATTTATAGCAAAAGTCGTGCAGCTATGCACGATGAAGCCATTGAAGATGAATTTTTGCTTGGCAACCAACAGGAAACGGTGGCCACAGAAAACCACATGAAATTTAAAGTCAACTGGGTAACAGGTCAAAAAACGGGCTTTTTTCTCGATCAGCGCGAAAACAGAGCTCTGTTAAAACACTATTCTCAAAACAAGTCGGTTTTAAATACCTTTTCTTATTCCGGGGGATTCAGTGTTGCGGCTCTGATGGGTGGTGCCAACTTGGTTAAATCCGTTGATATTTCTCAAATTGCCGTAGATCTATCAACTGAAAATGTGGCACTGAATGGACTTTCAGAAAACCACCAAGCCATTCAAGCCGATGTAATGAAATACCTCAAGGACATTGAAGAAACCTACGACATCGTAGTGTTGGATCCGCCTGCCTTTGCAAAAAGTTTAACCAAAAAACATGCGGCAACGATGGGTTACAAAAGATTAAATATGTTAGGATTAGACAAAGTAAAACCAGGTGGTTTGTTATTTACCTTTTCTTGTAGCCAAGTAATTGATGAAAAACTCTTTGCCAATACTGTTACGGCTGCCGCTATTGAGGTAGGAAGAAACTGTAGGATTTTACACCGTCTTGGGCAAGGTCCAGATCACCCGGTGAACATATTCCACCCGGAAGGACATTACCTCAAAGGGTTGGTATTGGAAGTTGAGTAATTAGGGTGCGTAAATTGTGGCACCGTACTGAATCTGAGGGACATCCACAAAATACGTTTTGCCCGAAATTCTGTAACGAAGCAACATTCTTCCTTTATATTTTTTCGGAGGGATAATCTCTTCTGGTGGCTCCACTTCAAAGTGTTGCATTTCAGCATTTTGTGTTGGATATATTAATTCTGCAAAAATTTGAAACTCTCGGCCTTTTGCCAACGGGTTCGCATTTTTGTCCAACACCAAATTGGCTTTGGCGCGTTTTCCGTCCATCCAAATAGAATCGGGTTTTAAAAAATCTTTCTGAACTTTTGATCCTAAATTCCGTTTTGCTTTGCAAAAGAAATCAACTTTGTACACAATTGGCGCACCCATGACACCTGGGTAAAAACGCCTCAACACCACCGAATCGATTTTAAACTCTTTGGTTTCGGTGTACTTAATTTTCACCGACTTCTTTTGAGGTTTGGATTGAGCATTTAAAGTTAAGGCCATCACAGACAGCCACAACAAAACCAATTTCTTCATTTCTACTAATATACGCATTTTTTTACTTTTGTGCAAATCTGTAGAATACATACGCTACAGGCACAAAAAGTAAATTGGGAAGCCAAACCGCCAACTGCGGAGGCAAAACATTTGTATTCCCCAAACTGATAAAATACTTGCTAAAAAACAAGAAAAACAAAATCACAAAAATTCCCACGCCCAAAGCGATTCCCAATCCGCCCCTAGATTTCCTACCAGCCACAGACACCGCAATCACAATCAAAATAAAGGTACTAAATGGAGAGGCAATTCTCCGATATTTTTCTGTTTCCAAAGCTTGAACATTGGGAGAACCTCTAAGTTTTTCCTTCTGAATAAACGACGCCAATTCATTTTGATTCAACGATTGAACATCCTCCACCCTAAAGAAAAAATTGGCCGGATTAAATCCAATTAATGTATCTAAATACGGCAATGTATTGATTTTTTGATTTCCGTTAGGTAAAAATTCACGCTGCGTAACAATTTCTAGCCTCCATTTTTTTACCGCAGGTTCCCAACGAATAAATCGCCCAAAGAGTACACTCGACAGTTCATGTCCCTTGTATTGCTCAAGCGTAACCCCGATTCCAGAGCTATCATGGTTGCTAAAATACTCCATGTACATCACCACGCCTGGCTTGATTTGTCGGTAAATGGCCGATCTAGATTCCGACCAATAGTCCCTCAAATACGTATTTTCAAACTTTACCCTCTTTTTATCTGAAATGGGTATGATCCAAGCATTGAGCATGTAACTCCCAAAAGCAAATAACGCGCCTACAGCCAAGTATGGAACGAGAATTCTTTTGAGGGACAGTCCACCGGCCAACATTGAAATAATCTCAGTTCTAGATGCCAATCGCGAGGTAAAATAAAGTACCGATATAAAGATAAAAATGGGACTAAATGTATTGAGCAAGGTGGGAATAAAACTCACATAATACACTGAAAATATTTCACTTACAGGCGCATGCTTTTGCAAAAAATCATCGAGTTTTTCGGCAATATCAAAGATGATGATGATGATGATAAAGAGCAAAATTGTAACGAAAAAAGTTTTGATAAACTTTTTCGCGATATACAAGTCCAACTCTTTGAATAACTTCATTATAACTTTCTATTGATGGTTTTCAAAACCGAATCTTTCCAAATATGAAATTCGTTGTTTTTAATTTGGATTCTTGCTTGACGCACCAGCCACAGATAAAACCTCAAGTTTTGTAAACTAGCAATAATAGGGCCCAGCATTTCTCCAGCAACGAATAAATGTCGGAGGTAAGCCAATGAATATTCAGGGGTAAGCCAAGAATCAACGGGTTCGAAGCAATCGGCCCATTTTTTATTGCGAATGTTAATTATTCCGTTGCGGGTAAAAATCATGCCATTTCTACCATTTCTGGTAGGCATTACACAATCAAACATATCCACCCCTAGGGCAATTGATTCCAAAATGTTTTCAGGCGTTCCTACACCCATCAAATAGCGTGGTTTTTCAGTTGGTAGAATGTCGCACACTAATTCTGTCATCGCATACATGTCTTCATGCGGTTCGCCAACACTCAATCCTCCAATGGCATAGCCACCAGCTTCATGTTTGATGACATATTCTGCACTTTGTTTTCTAAGATCTGGGTAAACACTACCTTGAACAATTGGAAACAACTCCTGATGATGTCCATATTTTGGTTCCGTTTCATGGAAACGTTTCATGCAACGATCCAGCCAACGGTGGGTCATGTGCATGCTCTTTTCAGCATATTTTTTATCGCAGGGATAAGGGGTGCATTCATCAAAAGCCATGATGATATCGGCGCCCAAAGTACGCTGAATGTCCATCACATATTCAGGACTGAACAAGTGTCGTGAGCCATCGATATGACTTTGAAATGTGGCGCCTTCTTCTTTGAGTTTTCGGGTACCAGAAAGTGAGTACACCTGATATCCCCCAGAATCAGTTAAAATAGGGCGTTTCCAATTTGAAAATCCGTGTATACCACCCGCTTTTTCCATGATTTCTAAGCCTGGACGAAGGTATAAATGGTAGGTATTTCCCAAGATGATATCTGCATTAATATCGTCTTCTAGGAAGTTTTTGTGCAAACCTTTAACCGTTGCAGCAGTACCAACGGGCATAAAAATGGGAGTTTCAATTACACCGTGATCGGTTTCAATCATACCTGCCCTAGCCTTGGTATAAGGATCTCTATGTTGTATGGTAAAATTCAATTCTGAGCCATTAAGGTGATACTAAAAAGTCGAGGCAATATGCTGCTCAATGAACCTGAGTAATAACTATCAGGAACACGGACTAACGCATTGTTAATTCCGTTCGACATTTTAAATTCGATAGATAAATCTACATAATCCATTCTAAATTCAAAACCTCCACCAAATTCATAATAATAGGTGTCTTTTTTCAGCGCAATTAAAGGTTTAGAATTTCCAATTACCAAATCTTCATTACTTTGGAAATCATGCGACCAACGAACACCTCCCAACACAAAGAAACCTGTGTTGTTTGGCATGTCGGAGCGATACTTCATGGTTAAAGGAATATCAAAACAAATGGATTCAATTTTTATGGTTGGACCAGGTTTGTTCACCCATTGGTAGTTTACATTTCTTGAATGTAACTGCAACATAGTGAGCATTTTCATTTCCCAGTGTCTGCCGATTCTCAATGCCACACTTCCTCCGAAACCGCCACCCATTTGATCTTGGGGCAGGATGTTTAACAAAGAGTCATTTCTTTGCCAAAAAACAGGATCTAATTGCATTTTCATTTTGGCTTGAGTTGCGGAAAATGCAATTCCCCAGAAGAAATGTTTTCGATAAATTCGCAACGGATCTTTCGGAGTAAGCTTATAATCAAAATGATACGACGTATCCACCTCATTGGCTTTTAAGCCAACAGTGAAACACATCAATATCAATATGACAATTATTTTACGCAATGGTACAAGGTACAAACTCCAAAAGTAAGTGGTTTATAGGTAACGTTTGAAAATCCAGCAGATTTTGCACGGGTGCAAAATTCTTCTCCTTCAGGAAAAGCGGCCACACTTTGAGGCAAATAGGTATAAGCCGTTGCATCTTTGCTAAACAAACGACCCAATGGTGGTAAGATAAATTTGAAGTAAAACCAATACAAACGACTAAAAATTGGGTTGGTTGGTTTTGAAAATTCAAGTACAATAAGACTTCCATTTTGTTTCAAAACGCGACACATATCCGCCAATCCTTTGTCCAAATTTTCAAAGTTACGCACACCAAAACTCACGGTCACAGCATCAAAACTTTCGTTTTCAAAAGGCAAATTTTCAGAGTCTGCTTGTTGCAAAACAATGCGATTCGTGAGGTTCAATTTCTCGAGTTTCACATCTCCAATGTCGAGCATTCCACGACTTATATCCACCCCAACAATCTGACAATCTTTGATTTTCGAAATTTCAATAGCAAGATCTGCGGTTCCAGTTGCAACATCCAAAATCTTTTTCGCTTGAATTTTTTCTATAATTTTGCGTACTTTTTTTCTCCAAGAATAATCGATTCCCAAAGATAAAAAGTGGTTCAAAAAGTCATAACGTGCAGAAATATTATCAAACATTTCCTCAACTTGTTGTTTTTTTGAAGCCTCAGACGACGGATTTGGTTTTACAGTTGTGCCCACAATGAAAATTAAAGTGCAAATATAAGAGATTCATCGTCGACCTGAAACAAATGAACCATCAAATATGAAAATCAAAACTGCAGAATATGTTGGAAGTTGGGAGCGCAATGTAGACATGCCCCACAGAGAGAAGCCTGAATTTGCTTTCATTGGCAGGAGTAACGTTGGCAAATCATCGCTTATCAATATGTTAACAGAACGAAATGGTTTAGCAAAGACCAGTTCAACCCCGGGCAAAACCCAAACCTTGAATTTGTTCAACATCAACAATGAATTGCAAATTTGCGATTTGCCTGGATATGGCTATGCAAAGGTTTCGAAAGATCGCCGTCAAACTTTCGGGAAAATGATTGCCTACTACCTCCGCGAACGTCCCAATTTATACTGTTTATTTGTGTTGTTAGATTTGAGAATCCCCCCTCAAAAAATAGATTTAGATTTCATTGCCGACTGCGGAGCGAATCAAATACCGATGGTGATCATAGGCACCAAGGCCGACAAGTTAAAACCGGCAGAAGTAGAAAAAAATTCAAACATCATCAAAGACGCACTTCTAGAAACGTGGGATGAAATTCCGCCGTTCATCATCAGTTCTTCTGAAACCAAACAAGGGTTCGACGAAATTTGGAAAGTGATGTTGGATGCTATGAAAGGTTGATATTCAATTAATTAACCTTTGCCCCACAAAAAGACATACGCCCTTTCAATAAGTTCTTGCATCGGCGTTTCTTGATGGTTCAATGGACCCATTTTAGCGAATTCCCCTCTAAGTTCTTCTACCATCTCAGATGATTTTTCAGTGCGCTGGTTCAATCCACCAACAGCACACAACCATTCTATCGCCAAAACGTTTTTCGTATTTTCAATCACCTTGAGCAATTTTGTAGCCGCATTGGCACCCATACTCACGTGGTCTTCCTGGCCATTGCTGCTTACAATACTATCTACGCTCGCAGGTGTACATAATTGCTTGTTCTGACTCACCAAGGATGCAGCAGTGTACTGCGCAATCATGTATCCACTATCTAAACCAGCTCCATCAGCCAAATACGGACTTAATCCGCGTTGACCACTCACCAACAAATACGTTCGGCGTTCGCTGATATTGGCCAATTCGGCCACTGCCATGGCGCAATAGTCCAAAGTTAAAGCCAAAGGTTGACCGTGAAAATTTCCCCCAGAAACAACCATGTTTTCTTCTTCAAATACGTTTGGATTGTCGGTAACTGCATTCAATTCTGTTTCCCAAACTTGAAAACAATGGTCAAACGCATCATACGATGCGCCATGCACTTGAGGAATGCACCTAAAACTATATTGGTCTTGTACTTGAACCTTGATTTTCGCTGCAATTTTTGAATCGGCCAAGATTGTTCTCACTTCTCTTGCAACCTCAATTTGTCCTTTATGAGGACGAATTTGATGAATTGGATCACTAAACGGTTCCAAACGGCAATCGAATGCATCGATACTTGCGCAGGCTATCAAAGGCAATTTCGCCTTTAAAGCGGTGATTTCTTTGGTTGCTTTCACTGCATGGGCCAACATAAATTGGGTACCATTGATTAAAGCCAAGGCTTCCTTCGGACCCAACACAATGGGTTCCAATCCTACCGATTTTAACCATGAAGCCGAAGATACAACCTCGTTATTTACCCTTACATTGCCTTTGCCAATAAGGGGTAAGACCATTTGCGACAATGGAGCAAGGTCGCCAGAGGCTCCCAATGATCCCTGAGACGTCACCACCGGAAACACCTCATGGTTGTACATGTAAGCCAATCGCTCGAAGATAATTGGTCTAACGGCTGAATGACCTTTGCTCATGTTCAACAACTTTAACCACATCATATTGGCTACCAACTCATTAGGAAGAGGTTCTCCAACTCCAGCGGCATGTGTAATCAACAAATTTTCTTGAAGTTGACTCAATTGTTCATTCGACACAACCACATTTTGCAATGACCCAAAACCAGTATTTACACCATAAACAGGGGCCTTTGCTTGTTCCATATAACGTTGCAAAAAATCGACACTTTTTTGCATCTTTTGTCTCACATTTTCAGTCAGTTCTACCCTATTTTGCAATAAGTCAATTGCTTGCGACAATGTATAAAAATCATTCATGGTTGAGTTCGTTGATTAAATCGTTGATATGTACATTTTTTTGAGTTCCTTCAAATAGATTTTTGAGGGATATAGTTTGCGTTTCACGCTCTGTTTCGCCAATAATTGCGGCGTATTTAAATCCTTTGGCATTGGCGTAGTCCAATTGTTTTTTAATTTTCACTGCGCCTGGATAAACTTCATTTGAAATATTATTTTGACGTGCCAATCTAGAAATTAGCGAAGCAAAAATCAAGGATTCATCATCCATGGCACACACAATCATGGTTGGGGCATCATTCAAAGTTTGAGGAAACAAATTGGCGGCATCGAGATTGTCGTAAATTCGGTCTAAACCAAACGAAACACCCACACCCGAAACATCCTTCAATCCGAAAATGCCAGTTAAATTGTCGTATCTACCGCCACCACCAATGCTACCGATTTTAAAATCGCTAGGCATACGAGAGTCGTTTACGGCCACTTCAAAAACACAACCTGTATAATAGCTCAAACCTCTTGCGAGGGTTAAATCTAGCGAAACATTGCTGGTATTCCCAAGTATTCCAAAGAACAAATTCAAATCCGAAAGTCCTTTTTCAAGTGCTTCATTTTGAATGGGTTGATACGATTTTAGGGCATTTATTTTTTGCTCATAGGAATCCAATTTTTGCGCTTCGCAGAGCCATTTCCAAGCATCTACAGCATGCGATAAACCTTTGTTTATCAATTCATTCACAACTCCTTCTTCACCAATTTTATCGGCTTTATCGATGATGATCATAAATTGTCCCCAATTTTCAGCAGAACCTAAAACTGGCAAAAAGGCATCTAAAATGCCTCTGTGATTAAATCGAACAATGATTCCAAGGTCCAGCTTTTCAAAAACTTCTTGGTACATTTCCACCAATTCGGCTTCAGAAACCACAGAATTTGCACCCACTACATCAATATCACACTGCCAAAATTCACGGTACCTGCCTTTTTGAGGGCGATCGGCACGCCAAACTGGCTGCATTTGATAGCGCTTAAACGGAAATTGAATTTTATCTCGGTTCATCACAACAAAACGCGCCAATGGAACCGTAAGGTCGTAACGCAATCCTCGGTCAGCGATTTGAGGGATAATGGCTTTGGAATTTTTTTCAGCGAGGTGCTGTTCGTTGGCCTTGGCCAAAAAATCGCCGGAGTTCAACACTTTGAACAGCAGTTGATCTCCTTCATCGCCGTATTTACCTTGAAGTGTTTTTAAATTTTCGAGGGATGGGGTTTCAATTGCACCGAATCCATGCAGCTTAAATACAGATTCCATGATGTTTAGAATGTATTTCCTTCTCAACATCATTTGCGGAGAAAAATCACGGGTTCCCGATGGCAATTGAGGTTTTTCCATGTTGCAAAATTAACCGAGTTTTTGAGTGTTTCCTAAATTTTCAAAAAGGTTTTGTTTTTGGCATATTCTTTGTATTAAATTTGGGGCAATGAAAATCAAACAAAGTATCGCAATTTTAGGTTTCGTTTTTGGAGGCATTTTCGCACTTCAAGCACAAACTGAAACTGTTCCTTCTATAACAGTGAAAAACATCAACGGCGAAAGCGTTGATTTTAAAAAGAGCATTGAGCCAGGAAAAATCAACATCATTTCTTTCTGGGCTACTTGGTGCGCTCCATGTATCAAAGAACTTCAAGCTATCGACGCTAAATACGCTGAGTGGCAAGAAAAATACAACGTGAAATTAATCGCGGTGACCATCGATGATTCTCGTAACGTGAAAAAAGTAAAACCAAAAGTTTTGGGTGAAGGCTGGACTTATGAAATCATTTTAGATGAAAACCAAGATTTGGCAAGGGCCATGAATGTGAACAACCCACCAATGACGTTCATTGTAGACGCTGAAGGTAAAATTGTATATTCTCACCAAGGTTACACTCCTGGTGCTGAAGACGAACTTGAAAAAGAAATCGCTGCAATTAAAAAATAAAAAACTTTTTGCAATAAATGCAAAAAAAGGAGCTTTTTTCAAAGCTCCTTTTTTATTATATTTCTCAGTTAGATAGGAATATTCATTCACTTACCGGTTCCCATAATTCAATTTGTTGTCCATTGTTGTCCAGAATCCAAGCAAAGTTTCCAAATTCTGAATTCTCTCTTGGTTTTACTTGACAAATTCCTTTTTCTTCCAAATCAAACAATAATTCAGTAAGATTTTCTACTATATAATTAACCATGAATTGTTGATTCAAATTCTCTCCAAAATATTCTGAATGATGGGGCATAACACACCAAGCTGTGGTCCCTTCTTTTTCTGGATTTTCATAATTTCTCCAATTAAATACGGCTCCATAACTTTCAGAATGTAATCCCAAATAATTTTGATACCATTCTCTTGTTTTTACTGGATCGTCTGAGCGAAACATGATGCCACCGATTCCAACTATTCTTCCTTTTTTCATAAAATTTCTTGGGGTTGGGGTATTTTAGCGTTGGTATCAATTTTAATGCCCTTCACCCCTGCATTCTCCGCACAGGTAACGTCTCTGTCGCGATCACCAAACATAAACGACAATTTAGGATCAATGTTAAATCTATGAATGGCTCTTTCTATGAGCAAACTACCGGGCTTTCTGCACAAACATTTACCCGTGTGGGCTTCGTGGTGAGGACAATAGTAAAACGCCTCAATTTCAAAACCATGCATCACACATTGACCTTGAAAATATTGATGCATCGCCTCCACTTCGTGCACAGAGTAAAGTCCCTTCGCCAAACCGCCCTGATTGGTAATCACAATCAATTTATATCCTAAATCCCACCATTTTTTCAAGGTATCCAACACCCCAGGAAGAATTTCAAATTCGGCAACCGACTTGGTATAATCTCCGGGATCATGATTGATAACTCCGTCTCTATCAAGAAAAATGGCTTTATTTTGATTAGTTTGCATGGTACATTTATAATTTCAACAAAATAACTTAATTTTGTGCATATTCTACAATGAATCCTTATTTAGTCATCATTCCAACCTATAATGAAATCGAAAATATCGAATCCATGATTCACAGAGTCATGTCGTTAGAGAAAAAAATCGATTTATTGATTGTAGATGACAATTCCCCAGATGGAACTGCAGAAGTTGTAAAAACATTACAAAACACTTATACAAACCAATTACATTTGCTTCAAAGAGCAGGTAAAAACGGCTTGGGCACTGCTTACATTGCTGGTTTCCATTGGGCATTAGAACGCCATTATGAATACATTTGCGAAATGGACTGTGACTTTTCACATCCCGTAGATCAATTACCAAAATTGATTGAAAAATGTGAAGCGTCTGCCGACGTTTGTGTGGGATCTCGCTACGTAGGAGGTGTAGTAAACGTGGTAAACTGGCCAATGGGACGCGTATTGATGAGCTACTATGCCAGCAAATATGTACAGTTCGTAACTGGATTGAACATTGCCGATACAACCGCAGGATTCGTTTGTTACAAAAGAAAAGTGCTTGAAACCATTGGTATCGATGATATCAAATTCAGGGGTTATGCTTTCCAAATTGAAATGAAATTTAGGGCCTCTAGAAAAGGATTTACCATTCAAGAACATCCCATTATTTTCACCGATAGAACCGCTGGTACTTCCAAAATGAGCACCAAAATTTTTAGAGAAGCATTATTTGGGGTACTTGAGCTAAAACTCAAAAGTATTTTCGGTAAACTATAAAACCATGAACAAACATAAAAATAGCGCATTCAGAATTTTTTCAGTTTTGTTGCTATTCCTTTATGTATCCGTTCAATCTCCGCTGCACGAAATTATCAAACTTCCTACCCTGGTGGCTCATTTTATTGAGCACAAAGAGAAAGAACCAAATATTTCTTTCTTGGATTTCATTGATGATCACTATATTAAAAACATCGATCAAAAAGATCAGTTTCATAAAAAATTGCCTTTTAAAGATGAAAATCATCCTTTGATGATTGGTTTTCATTACATCAATACCGAAAAATGGGAGCAATCGCCCCTAGCTGTTAAATGCATTCAAACATTTTCACCATTGCCCTACAATTCACTCTCTGTTGGTGAACCCAATGGTGTTTGGCAGCCTCCTAAATCTTGCTAATTAATTTCCAGTAAATCCTTTACAAGGATTTCTTTGTTCGCTCATTTTTTTTGAGGGACATTTTCAATCATACAATTTTATTCACCGTGTACTGCACGTAAAACAAACAAAAAATGTTACAAAAGATCATAGATTCATCTATCAAGAACAAATTAATTGTGGGAATCTTCACAATGGCCCTCATTATTTATGGGCTCATTGAAGTATTCAAATTACCCATTGATGCCGTTCCCGACATCACCAATAACCAAGTACAAATCATTACAACCTCTTCTTCTTTAGGAGCACCAGACGTGGAACGTTTGATTACCTTTCCCATTGAACAAGCCAATAACAATATACCAGGACTTCATGAAATTCGAAGTTTTTCTCGTTTTGGTTTGAGTTTGGTGACAATTGTATTTGATGATGGTGTAGATATCTACTGGGCACGACAACAAGTTGCAGAGCGACTTATTCAAGCACAGCAAAATATCCCCCCAGGACTAGGAACACCCTTTTTAGCACCAGTAACAACTGGCTTAGGTGAAATTTATCAATATGTGGTGAAACCCAAAAAAGGGTTTGAGTCAATGTACGATGCAACTGAATTAAGAACCATTCAAGATTGGATTGTACGCCGACAACTACTTGGTGTTAAAGGCGTTGCAGATGTGAGTAGTTTTGGAGGAAAGGTAAAACAATACCAAATTGCCGTAAATCCCTCAAAATTAACAGCCCTCAATTTGAGCGTCGCTGATGTGCTTTCTGCCGTGGAACAAAACAATCAAAATACCGGTGGCTCTTACATTGAAAAATCCAACCGTGTACATTTTATACGAACCGAAGGTTTGGTTGGCTCAATTGAAGACATTCAAAACATTTGTCTCAATGCTGCGTCACATGCAAAACCAATTTATATCCGTGATGTTGCCGAAGTTTCGATTGGAAATGCAAATCGCTATGGAGCAATGGCTTACAACGACCAAGGGGAAGTTGCTGGTGCTGTGGTAATGATGCTTAAAGGAGAAAATAGCCGTGAAGTAATTACCGCTGTAAAGGAGCGTATTGAACGTATCAAACAAACCTTACCTGAAGGTGTAGAAATTGAAGCTTTCCTCGATAGAACCAAAATGGTGAACAACGCCATCAAAACAGTGAGTAAGAATTTAACAGAAGGTGCACTGATTGTGATTTTTGTTTTGGTATTGATTCTTGGAAATTTCAGGGCGGGATTGTTGGTGGCATCAGTCATTCCTTTGGCCATGCTTTTTGCCATCATCATGATGAATTTATTTGGTGTGAGTGGAAATTTAATGAGCTTAGGTGCCTTAGATTTCGGGCTAATTGTTGATGGTGCTGTGATTATTGTTGAAGCGGTGCTTCACCAAATCATGAAACGCAAACACGACCCTAACAAAATCAACCAATTGGTGGGCGAAAGTGCCGGCAAAATGATGAATAGTGCAGTATTTGGACAAATTATTATTTTGGTGGTATACTTACCCATTTTCTCGTTGGAAGGCATTGAAGGTAAAATGTTTAAACCTATGGCACAAACCGTGGCATTTGCCTTACTTGGAGCCTTTATTTTATCGTTGACTTACATTCCAATGATGAGTTCGGTGATCTTCAAAAACACCAATCCTTCAGAAGATAATTTAACAGAACGCACGTTTCGAAAATTGCAAAACTTTTATGAGAAATCGCTCAAATGGATTTTCAACCACCGTAAAATTGCCATCGGCAGTACCTTGGGTATGTTTGTGATATCCATCTTGTTGGGATCAACTTTGGGAGGAGAATTTATTCCAACCCTCGAGGAAGGTGACTTTGCGGTAGAAAGCCGTGTGATGATTGGAAGTAATCTCCGAACAACCCTAGAGAGCACTCAAAAAGCGGCCGCCATTCTCAAAAAAGAATTTCCAGAGGTTGAAAAAGTAGTGACCAAAATTGGTAGCGGTGAAATTCCAACGGATCCAATGCCCATTGAAGCCGCCGATATGATGGTGATATTAAAGGATAAATCTGAATGGACATCAGCCGAAACATTCGATGAATTGTCGGAAAAAATGCAAGCCAAATTGGCTGCTGTGCCTGGACTGTCAACCGGTTTTCAATATCCTGTTCAAATGCGATTTAATGAATTAATGACCGGTGCTAAGCAAGATGTGGTGTGTAAAATCTTCGGTGAAGACCTCGACACCCTTTCCAAATACGCCGAAATATTGGGAAACTTGTCGCATAAAGTCGATGGCGCTACCGATATTTATGTAGAAGCCACTCAAGGGATGCCTCAGTTGGTGGTGAAGTTTAACCGCGACCTTTTGGCACAATACCAAGGGAATATCAATGAAATTAACCGCATCATCAATGCGACTTTCGCTGGTGAAATTACCGGGCAAGTTTTTGAAGGGGAAAAACGATTCGACATGGTGGTGAGAATTGCCAATGAAGATAAAAATTCTATTGAAGCCCTTGAAAATCTTTTAGTTCCAGTTGGAGGCAACAAACGCATTCCACTAAATTTGGTGGCGAAAATTGAATCATTCGATGGGGTAAATCAAATTCAACGCGAAGATGCAAAGCGTAGAATCATTGTTGGATTCAACATTACTGGAAAAGATGTTCAAACCGTTGTAAATCAATTACAAAAAGACGTAAAAAAGAACATCAAATTGCCTCCTGGTTACTATATCACCTACGGTGGATCTTTTGAAAACTTGGAACAAGCAAAATCTAGACTTTCATTGGCTGTTCCAGTGGCCTTGCTCCTCATTTTTGCACTGCTCTTTTTTGCATTCCACTCTGTAAAACAAGGACTTTTAATCTACACTGCAATTCCACTTTCAGCAATGGGTGGTTTGATGGCGTTGTTTTTGAGGGACATGCCCTTCAGCATCAGTGCAGGTATCGGATTTATTGCACTCTTCGGTGTGGCAGTATTGAACGGCATTGTGTTGATTGCTGAATTTAACCGACTTAAAGAATCTCACCCTGAGAAATCCATTCACGACATTGTTTTAGATGGTGCTAAAACCCGATTGAGACCCGTATTAATTACCGCTATGGTTGCTTCATTGGGCTTCTTGCCGATGGCACTTTCAAGCGGTTCTGGAGCAGAAGTTCAAAAACCATTGGCAACTGTGGTAATTGGCGGACTTCTTGTTGCAACTTTACTAACATTACTCATTTTGCCATTGTTGTACATTGTTTTTGAAAAACAAAAAAGTGGGACTGGAACAAAAAAGACAATCACTGCAATTATGGTTGCTTGCTTGAGCTTAAGCAGTATTCAGGCACAAAGTTCTCTATCGATGAACCAAGCGGTAGATTCAGGTATAAGCCGCAATTTGTCCCTCAAAATTGAAAAGCAATTGTTACAATACCAAAATCTTGGAGTGAAGCAATACGGCATTTTAGGGGAAACACAACTCAATGCCAATTGTGGGCAAATCAACAGTTATTACACCGACAATCAATACGCCATTCAGCAAAACATTGGCAACCCTCTGGCTCAATTGAAACAACGCAAAATTGGACAGCAACTGGTTGATATGCAAAAGAATCAGATTGAACTTTCAACCAAGCAGCTAACATATTCGGTGCAAGAGTTGTATTTGATCAATTTGTATTTGTGGGAAAAAATGCGTATATTGAATAATCTCATTCAGCTGCTGGATATTGAAATTGCCAAAACGCAAAACCGTGTAAAAATTGGTTTGAGCAGTGGCAGCGAACTTTGGGCCATTGAGTTACAAAAGAACAAGGTGAGCTTGCAAAAAGATGTCGTGAAAAACGAATTGGTGCAGGCGAAAACCAACCTCAAATTGTTGCTTCGTTTGAACCAAGATTTTGAACTTTCTGATTCATTTTCCAACGATCAGTTAATGTCCCTCAAAAACTACCAGCCTGCTGGCAATTTAATGGTGACTCAGCAGCAATTGACGGCTAAATTTTTCCAAAATCAGTGGGAAATGGAAAAACTCAAACGGTTACCAAAATTTACAATTGGGTACACCAATCAGAGTTTCGCTGGCTATCAAAACATTTATGGAAATGAGCGCTTTTTCAATACGGGAAACCGCTTCCAAAGTGCACAATTGTCAATGTCGTTCCCACTGCTATTTGCCGGTCAAAAGCAAAAAATTGGTATGGCTGCCATTGAGTTCGACATTGCAAAAAAACGCATAGAACAAGCACAAGAGGAATACCAAAATCAGCGCAAATCGGCGTTTGATCAATTTAAAAACATACAGGAAAATTACGTCGGCAAAAAACCGGAATACATCTCTCAAATCAAACATTATCAAACCATTGCAGATAAACAATTAAAAAATGGGGAAATCAATTTGATAGAATGGAGCCGATTGCAAGGACAATCGCTCGACGTTCAATTGTCGTTACTTGATCTTCAATTTCAATACCAAAAATCCATCTTAAACATCAACCAATACAATGAAAAATAAACACAATATCCTAATAGGAATGATAGGCCTAATGGCCATTGCATCTTGTTCACAGAAACAAGAGGGCGAAAAACAAGCGGCCGCTCCAGAAAAAAGCATGAACGAAATCGAATTGTCGGCGGAAGCCTACAAAAATGCGCATATCGTGGTGGAAGACCTGAAAATTGGCGAAGGAAGCACCTTACACAAAGCCACAGGAAAGGTAGAAGTGCCTCCACAAAATTTGGCCATTTTGCACATCCCACTTGGAGGGTATTTAAAGTCGACCATTTTATTACCCGGATTGACTTTCAAAAAAGGACAAGTTTTGGCCGTGGCGGAAGATGTTCAATTCATTCAAATTCAGCAGGAATATTTGCAAACAAAGTCGGAATTGGCCTTTGCCGAGCAAGAATTAAAGCGTCAAAAAATAGCCTTTGAAAACCAATCAACCAATGAAAAATCGCTTCAGGAAGCAAAATTATTGGTAGATTCAAAGGAAATTTTATTGAATGCCTTGTCTGAAAAGTTGATCTTATTGGGTATTTATCCAACTACATTGACAGCCAAAAACATCAAAAAAACCATCAATATTGTGGCACCTTTCGACGGATTTGTGTCGAGCGTGAATGCCAAAATGGGCAAATATTTCAATGCCAGCGATGATTTGGCGGAATTGATAAACAGCGCAGACATGCATTTGGTGATCACGGTATACGAAAAGAACATCCAAGATTTCCAGGTGGGCAAAAAAGTGGTGGCCTACTCAAATGAAAATCCATCAGTAAAATATGAGGCTACCGTGATTCAAATCAACAAACACATCGGCGAAAACCGCTCTACCGAGGTGCATTGTCATTTTAACAAGCAAAACAGCAACATCTATTCGGGCATGTTTTTGAATGTTGATTTTGAGGGACATTTAAGCAAGTCGTTCCAAACCACATCAGAATCCGTGGTTCGCGTAGACAATGTTCACTACGTTTTTGTGCCACTAAGCAACAACAAATTCAAAGCAGCCCCAGTGCAAATCATCAGCGAAACCGACAAATTGGTGAATTTCACCTTCATGGCGAACGAAACCGCCAAGAAAATTGTAACGGTTGGTGCCAATACGTTGATGATGGAAATTAGGAAGGATTAGTGGGGAATTTGAGGGTTTATGAGGGTTTATAAATGTTTAGGATGTTTATTTTGAGTATCATCAACTTTTATAAACTTTTATAAACTTCCATAAATTTCTTTCAACCACAAAATGCATCATATTTTACTTTACGATTGAAAATATTGCAAAATATGTCAAATTTTATTTTATGATTGAAAATATTGTAAAAATGTATTAATTTTGTTTTATGATTGAAAATATTGCAAATATTGCTCGCTTTAATTTTTGGAATTCGGATTTAAACATCGGGTTCATTCGTGAAGATTATTTGCAAAGAATTTCAAAATACTCAGATAGTCAATTGGTTCGGGTGTTGGTAGGACAACGAAGGGTTGGAAAAAGTTATATTCTGCGACAATTAATAAAAAATTTAATTGACCAAGGAATAAACCGAAAAGCCACTTTGTACATCAACATGGAATATTTAGAATACAACTTTATTCAAAGTCCTATTGATCTCGTGAATTTCATCAATGCTGTATTTGAAAATGTTGAGGACACACATGGATACCATGTATTCATCGATGAGGTTCAAAATATTGACAGTTGGGAACTTGCTATAAATTCATTGTCGCAAGATTTTACCCGAAAAATATCGATATATATTACTGGATCAAATTCAAAACTACTTTCAGGAGAATTGGCCACGCATTTATCTGGTAGATACGTTCAATTTTTAATTTTACCCTATGTATTTTCAGAATATTGTGCATTGAAAAACATAGAACAGAACAAAGAAAATTATTTAGAATTTATTTCATCCGGGGGGATGCCAGAACTGATAAATCTACCTGATGAGGATTCTAAACGAAATTACATGCAATCGCTATATGATACTATTATTTTGAGGGATATTGTAAGCCGACAACAAATTAGGGATGTGATTTTATTGAGGGATATTTTTAAATTTATTGCCAATAATATTTCTAATTTGATATCCGTACAAAGTTTGGTAAAGTATTTTAAAGGTCAAAATCGAAATACAAATTATCAAACGGTGTCACAATATATTTCCTATTTGGAAGATGCGTTTATCATCCATCGTTGCGACCGTTATCATTTGGTAGGAAAAGAAATAATATCTGGAACGAGCAAATACTATTTAAATGACCTTTCATATAACAATTATCTATTCGCAAGTACCTTAACCGGTTACGGATATCAATTAGAAAATTTGGTTTATCTCAATCTGAAACAGAATGAATATGATGTTTACTGCGGTAGCATCAGAAATAAAGAAGTTGATTTTGTTGCTAACAAGGGAAACAATACAGCATATTTCCAAGTATCGTATTCATTAATAGATGAAGCCACCAGAATTAGAGAATTTGCCTCACTTTTATCTATCAAAGACAACCTTCCCAAATCCATCATTACCCTAGATGAAATAATTACACCTGAAGTAGATGGAATTCAGTTAATTACCGCCTATTCGTTGTAAATAACAGGATTATAAATATTTAAAAAGTTTATAAATATTAAGGGAGTTTATAAATGTTTAGGATGTGTATTTTGAGCATCATAAACGTTTATAAACTTTCATAAACCTCATAAACTTTTATAAACTTTTTTATAAAGACTAATTATCAGCAGTTACTTATTATTTGGAAAATTTATCCAAAAGTGATAACAATCTTTCGTTTTCTTTTTGTAAATGCAAAATTTGTGACTGAAGAAAATTCATTGTGTTTGTTGTTAGTTCTTTATTGTCTTCTTGAAGCGTTTCAATATAACCATAGAATTTCTCAACATGGCTATTATTGAAGTTATAGACATTCGTATCTACACTCAACAACTCTTCAATTGGAGTTTCCAATATTTCAGATATCTGTTTAAGTCGATCTACCGTTAGTTTTATTCCTCCATTTTCCAATTTCGAATATGTATTTTGAGAAATATTCAACCTATCGGCCATATACTCTTGCGTATAATTTTTTAATTCCCGATGTTTTTTGATGTTGCTAAAAGTACTCATGCTTCATGAATTTGAAACAAATGTAACCATTTATCACTAATAGTGATAAAAAATCATTGAACTATATATATTATCAATTTACTTGCTTAAAAAGGATTTTGGTGTTCAATAGCTTTGTGTGAAACTATAAAATATGAAAAAAATCAATTACTTATTGACTGGAATTTTAGCAACATCTTTGTTCGTTGCGAGCTGTAGCACACAACCAAAATACACTGCATTTGGTGGTGGATGGGGTACTGAAAAAACAACTACTTTTCAAAATGCTCAAAAATCAACTGGATCTGCAACAATTAAAAACAATACAAAATCTAACGTAGAAATAACAGTGTCTGATTTACCAGAAAATATTGAAGCAGAATCAATTACAAATAGTAATATTCAAATTGCTGAAAAATTGAATCCTGTTAAATCAGTCAACAGAAACCAAATTAAAAATGAAACTGAAAACACCAAAATATCAATTAAAAAACCTTCTACCTGGAAAATTTCAAATTTATTTTCAAGTAAGAAGAAAACCAATTCAGGTGGTGGAGGTGACACAGCAGCATGGGGAATTGCGTCTCTCGCGTGCTCATTTGTTGGATTGTTTTTCTTAGGGATTTTAATGGGCATTTTAGGAGTCATTTTTGGTGCAATTGGATTAAACAAAGCATTAAAAGGTTTGGCAATTGCCGGAATGGTTTTAGGAGTAATTGAAATAATTCTATTTTTTGTTGCTCTGGCTATACTTATTTAACCCATTAATAAAATTATTGTTACGAATTATAGATGCAGCGAAAGCTGCATCTTTTTTTTTGATTAAACTGATCATGGTGAAAGTTCGAATTGTAAAATTTTACTTTATGGTTGAAAATATTGCAAAATGCTTCAAATTTTATGCTGTGCTCGAAAATTAACGACATAAATCAATTCCATACATCTAATCTTTCTAATCGTTTAAAGTTTCTACCAAAAATAACCTATCTTTGCACCACCAAATCCATGGACGTAGAACCTCCGAGTTATAAGCTGAATTATGTTACGCGTTTACTTCAAACGACAAAATCGCGTGCACAAAGTGCAGAACTTGTCTCAAATAGAGACAATGGAAGACTTGGTATGGATTGACCTTCAAGATCCTACGGCCGCAGAAATTAAAGACATTGAAACTCATTTCGAGTTTAAATTTCAGTCCCGACAAGAACAATTAGAAATTGAAAGTTCATCGCGTTACTTTGAAACCGACGATGAAATTATTGCCAATAGCAACTTCTTGCAACTTAGCACCGACGGCACCCAATTTATTTCAAATGCCGTTTCTTTCATCCTTCAAGATGAAATTTTGTTTACTTATCGCGATTCTGATCTCACCGCTTTCTCCGACTGCGTTAAGAAAATTAAAGGTGCAGGTAGATTCTTTCACAGCGGCAAACAAATTATGGCAACCCTGCTCGAGATGGGAGTTGACAATGATGCCGATATCCTGGAGAACTTGGCACGACAAGTATCTGGACTTTCTAAAGAAATGACTTTCGACAGAGATCCAGATGAGGAACTCATTTTGGATATCAACCGTGTGCAGGAATTAACCATGGAATTGCGCCAAAATGCTGTCGATAAACAACGCGTACTTTCAGCCATCCTCAAGAGCAAAGAATTTGAAGGCGAAGATTACGAACGTTTGCGCATTGTAATTAAAGACATCAATTCACTGATTGATCATACCAGTTTCAATTTTGAACGTTTGGAGTATTTGCAAAATACCTTCATGGGTCTTATCAACATTGAACAGAACAAAATCATCAAGATTTTCACCGTTGCCAGTGTAATTTTCATGCCTCCTACCCTCATTGCCTCAATTTATGGCATGAACTTCGAATTTACCCAAGAATACAAATGGCGCTATGGCTTCTTGTTCGCTATTGGATTGATGATTGTTTCATCAATGGGTACCCTTTACTTCTTCAGAAGAAAACGTTGGTTATAATTTTTGAAAATTTTCAAAACCAAATCCCTCTCTTTTTTGTTTAATTTTTATGCTTTGGATTATTTCAATTGTTTCACTTTTTACCAATACCCCAAATTACAGTTTAATCAGGGAAGTATATCAGAAAGCCATCACCAATGAAAATGAAGTTTCTAAACTACGAAACCTCACCGAAAATTTCAAAAATACTGACCCCATTGCAAAAGCCTATTTCGCTACATCGCAGGCATTTGAAGCAAAAAATGCCACTTGGGTTTCCACCAAAGTGAAATACGCTAAAATTGCATACTCCCAACTCAATCAAAGCGTTGCTGCATCCCCCAATAATGTAGAAATTAGATTTCTGAGGTTTAGTTTTCAATGCAACACCCCTAGTATTTTGGGCATGAAAAATCACATCACCGAAGACAAAGCCTTTTTGCTTAAAAACACGAAGTCCACAGAACCTCTGTGGACCATCATGAAAGCTTTTTATCAAAATTGTGGGGAATTAACCCCATCTGAAAAAGAGAGTTTGGTTAAGCGTTAATTGCCGCAATACCTGGAAGTTCTTTTCCTTCAAAGTATTCCAACAACGCACCACCACCTGTACTTACATAACTCACTTGGTTTTCAAAACCAAATTTATAAACGGCCGCAGCGCTATCACCACCGCCAATTAAGCTAAACGCACCATTGTTGGTTGCTTCTGCTACCGCTTCAGCAATGGTTTTGGTACCATTTGAAAACGCATCCATTTCAAATACGCCCATTGGACCGTTCCACAATATGGTTTTGCTGTTCAACACTACATCTTTAAAATCTGCCGCAGCTTTTTCTCCAATGTCCAATCCCATCCATCCGTCAGGAATTTTATTGCTAGCGCAATTTTGTGTGGCTGCATCGGCCGCAAACTTATCGGCAATGGTAGAATCCATTGGCAAATAAATGTTTACACCTTTTTCTTTTGCTTTTTGCAAAATCTCCAAACAAGTATCCAAACGCTCATCTTCACACAAAGAGTTTCCAATAACCCCACCTTGCGCCTTGAAAAACGTGTAAGCCATTCCACCACCAATGATGATGTTGTTGGCAATGTTCAATAAATTCTCAACGATCAAAATTTTGTCTGAAACTTTCGCACCACCTACAATGGCCGTAAACGGACGTTCAGGGTTGGCCATCACTTTGATTGCGTTGGCAACTTCTTTCGCCATTACATAACCAAATGCCTTTTTACCAGGGAAAAATTCCGCAATAATAGCCGTTGAAGCATGAGCTCTATGCGCAGTTCCAAAAGCATCGTTTACGTAAAATGAACCCAAACGGGCCAATTTCTCAGTAAAAGCACGGTCGCCTTTGGTTTCTTCTTTGTAAAAACGCAAATTCTCAAGCATCAACACCTGACCTGGATTTAAAGCTGCCGCTTTTTCAACCGCTTGATCACCAATACAATCGTCTGCAAAATCTACATCAGTATTGAGCAATTGACTCAAATGAGCCACAATGTGCTTGAGGGAAAATTTGTCTTCTGGACCTTCTTTTGGTCGGCCCAAATGACTCATGATAATTACAGAGCCACCGTCCCCCAAAATCTTTTGAATGGTAGGAATTGCTGCACGCATTCTTGAATCGTCGGTGATTTGAAATTCCGCATTTAATGGAACGTTGAAATCCACACGTAACAATACTTTTTCTCCTGCTAAAGAGATATTTTCTATAGAATTTTTCATGACAAAGTTTTTAATAATTGGTTCATTCCGGTTTCTTTCGCCAAAATATCAGCGATTTCTTCAATTTTAATGCGGGTTTGTTGCATGGTATCGCGGTGACGAATGGTTACATCTCCATTGGCCAAACTGTCGTGATCAACGGTAATGCAGAATGGAGTTCCAATGGCATCCATCCTTCTGTAACGCTTACCAATGCTATCTTTATCTTCGATATACACATTGAAATCGAAACGCAAATCGTTGTAAATTTTCTCGGCCAATTCCGGCAATCCATCTTTCTTCACCAACGGCAAAATGGCACATTTTACCGGCGCAATGGCTGGATGCAACTTCAACACGGTTCTGGTGTCGCCATCTACCTCTTCCTCGTGGAACGCTTGGCACATGGTTAACAAGAACAACCTATCCAAACCAATGCTAGTTTCAACCACATAAGGCACATAACTTTCGTTGGTTTCTGGATCAAAATAACGCAGTTTCTTGCCGCTAAATTCTTCGTGTTTGCCCAAATCGAAATCGGTACGAGAGTGAATTCCCTCAACCTCTTTAAATCCAAAAGGGAAATCGAATTCAATGTCAACAGCTGCATTGGCGTAATGCGCCAATTTCACATGATCATGATAACGGTATTTTCCATCTGGTGTACCCAAAGATTTGTGCCAACGCAAACGGGCTTCTTTCCAAAATTCATACCACTGTAATTCTGTTCCAGGTTTGCAGAAAAACTGCATCTCCATTTGTTCGAATTCCTTCATTCTCATGATGAATTGACGGGCCACAATTTCATTTCTGAATGCTTTTCCCGTTTGAGCAATTCCAAATGGCAATTTCATTCTGCCCGTTTTTTGAACGTTCAAAAAGTTCACAAAAATACCCTGTGCTGTTTCCGGACGAAGGTACAATTGATCGTCGCCACCGTCTAACGCATTCATCTGGGTAGAATACATCAAATTGAATTGACGCACATCTGTCCAGTTTTTAGAGCCGCTGATAGGACAAACAATTCCTTCATCTTCAATCAATTGCTTAATCATTGCAAGATTGCCAGTTTCCAAACCTTCTTTCAACACAGCATCCATTTGATCAATTTTCTGTTGGTATTCCATCACCCTTGGATTGGTATTTCGGTACATGGTAGCATCGAAACTTTCTCCAAAACGCTTGGCTGCTTTATCCACCTCTTTTTCAATTTTTTGACGGATTTTTTCTTGGTGTTCTTCTATGAGGACATCGGCACGGTAACGCTTTTTGCTGTCTTTGTTGTCGATCATTGGATCATTGAATCCATCCACGTGGCCGCTGGCCTTCCATACCTTAGGATGCATGAAAATGGAAGAATCCAATCCCACAATATTTTGATTGAGGCGTGTCATGGATAAATACCAATACTGGCGCAAGTTGTTGCGCAGCTCTACCCCATTTTGTCCGTAATCGTAAACAGCAGCTAAACCGCCATAAATATCACTGCTTGGGAATACAAAACCGTATTCTTTGGCGTGTGAAATAATTTTATCGAAGAGATTTGAATCGCTCATAGAATGTGGCGCGAAGATACACAAAAAGCCACAAAAATTGGCATTTCTTAACAAAGACATCATTTGCAAAAGACCCTTAAATTCCTTATTTTTGTGTATCTTGAACGTTATTCATTTCACTCCCGAACAGTTTTGGTGGATCATCATTTTGCTCTTGATATCGGCCGGTATTGGTATTGCTGTTTCAAGTTATTTGTGGTTTCGACGCAAAAAAAGGGTGCTCAACAACCTCGAACGCTTGATTTACATCGAAAAAAATGAAGCTTTTGAAGCCAAAAACAGCAAGGCAAAAGACATTGAAGACGCCTTTAAAGAGCTTTTCAAATCTAGAAAAGCCGAAATGCAAAAGCTCGAACAACTCGAAACCTACCGCAGAGATTATATTGGAAATGTGGCGCACGAATTGAAAACCCCACTATTTTCGATTCAAGGGTACATTGAAACCATTTTAGATGATCCCGACATCGACAAAGAAACCTTGGAAGTCTTCCTCAAAAAAGCGTATAAAAACGCCGATCGTTTGGGACAAATTGTGAGCGATTTGGATACCATCACAAAATACGAGAGCGGATTTTTACAAATTGAACCCCATGATTTCGACATCCTTGAACTCATTCATGAAGTAATCGATGAATTGGAGATTCAGGCCAAAGAGAAAAATATCCAAATCAATTGCCACAGCAAATCGGAATCCAATATTGTCTTTGCCGATAAAATCAGAATACGCCAGGTATTGGTAAACCTAGGTTACAACTCTATAAAATACGGAAATTTTGGAGGGACAACGAACATTAAGGTGAGCAACACCGGTTCGAAAATCATCATAGAAGTTGCCGACAATGGCATAGGCATCCCTTCTCAGCATTTAGGAAGGGTTTTTGAACGGTTCTACCGTGTAGACAAACACCGCAACCGCGAAACGGGTGGCAGTGGCCTAGGATTGAGTATTTGCAAACACATCATTGAAGCCCACAACGAAAGCATCCATGTAATGAGCACGGAAGGTGCAGGTTCCGTGTTTACGTTCACGCTGCCATGTGCTTGATATCGCAATTGTGAACAATTATTCGCATTCTTGAGAATAATTGATGGCTTTTTTGTTTGTTGAGGGACATTTTATCCCCTAATTTTGTATCTTTATGAGTTGGTCAAACCTGTCAGACAATCAAGATATCCCTCCTTTTTTAGACAACCTAAATCCGCCGCAGATGCAGGCCGTTTTGCACACCGAAGGGCCGGTGATGATCATTGCAGGTGCTGGTTCTGGAAAAACCAGGGTGCTTACTTTCAGAATTGCCAACATCATTCACAAAGGGGTGGATCCTTTTAATGTTTTGTCGCTCACCTTTACCAACAAAGCCGCAAAAGAAATGCGGAACCGTATTGAAAAAATTGTGGGTAGCAATGCTAGAAACCTTTGGATGGGCACCTTCCACAGTGTTTTTGCCCGAATCTTGCGACAAGAAGCCGAACGTCTCGGATATCCCTCAAATTTCACGATCTACGACAGTGACGACAGTAAAAGTTTGATCAAAACCATTTTGAAGGAAATGAACATCGACGACAAGATGTACAAGCCCAATTTGGTGTTGGGAAGAATTTCTATGGCGAAAAACAACTTAATTTCCGCCCACGATTACTTCCAAAACGAAGAATTGATCAACCAAGACAAGGCGGCCAACCGCTCTAAATTTGCGGAAATTTTCATGGCCTACACCCAGCGTTGTTTCAAAGCGGGGGCCATGGATTTCGACGATATTTTGGTGAATACCCACCTCCTATTCAAAAACCACATCGACGTTCTCAACAAGTGGCAGCACAAATTCAAGTACATATTGGTGGATGAGTATCAAGACACCAACCATGTGCAGTACATGATCACCAAAAAATTGGCGGCCGTTACCCAAAACATCTGTGTGGTGGGCGATGATGCTCAAAGTATTTATGCATTCCGCGGTGCCAACATTCAGAATATTTTGAACTTCGAACGCGACTATCCGGAAGTTGCTACCTACAAATTGGAGCAAAACTACCGAAGCACGAAGAACATTGTGAACGCAGCATCGAGCGTGATCAAAAACAACAAAAAACAACTCGAAAAGGAAGTATGGACGGCCAATGAGGAAGGCGACAAAATCAAGGTCATCCGCAATGCTTCCGACAGTGACGAAGGAAAACGTGTGGCAGAATTCATTTTTGAAGACAAGAAAAATGAGCACTTGCCAAACAAAGCTTTCGCCATACTCTACCGAACCAACGCCCAAAGCAGGGCTTTGGAAGAAGCTTTGAGGCGACAAAATATTGATTATCGCATTTATGGAGGAACCAGTTTCTACCAGCGCAAAGAGGTGAAAGACCTCCTATCCTATCTGCGTTTTGTGATCAATCCCAACGATGAAGAGGCTCTCAAAAGGATCATCAATTACCCTGCAAGGGGCATAGGCGATACCACGCTAAACCGATTGATTTTCATTGCAGGATCTCGCAATGTAGCCTTGTGGGATGTGATTAAGAATATACGCAATTTTCCTGAGATTGGCAACGGGGGTCCCAAAATTGAAAATTTTGGCATGATGATCCAAAGTTTCATGACAATGACGGAAACCTCAAATGCCTACGAATTGGCCACGCATGTAGCCAAGCAAACTGGATTGATGAGAACGTTATTTGAAGACAAATCTGTTGAGGGAATTTCGCGCTACGAAAACATCACGGAGTTACTCAATGGTATCCAAGAGTTTGTGGAGGATGACGAAAGTGAAAAAGAAAAAATCTTGGCCAATTTCTTAGAAGAAGTGGCCCTTTATACCGACGATCAAAAGGACAAAGATCCAGACCGCGATTGTGTTTCGTTGATGACAATTCATGCGAGCAAAGGATTGGAATTTCCGGTTGTTCATTTGGTGGGGATGGAAGAAAATCTGTTTCCCTCACAAATGGCGCTTATGAACCGACAAGAGCTTGAAGAAGAGCGCAGGTTGTTTTATGTAGCGGTTACGCGTGCTGAGAAAAAGCTGTATTTGAGTTTTGCAACAAGCAGGTTTAAGTATGGAAGTTTGATTCCATGTGAACCGAGCCGTTTCATTCAAGAGATTGATGCCAAATACCTCGACATGAGTTTGGCGTCGTTTAGTAAGAAAAGCGTTTACCAACGAAATACAGATGACGAAGGGGTTGTATCTGCGAGCAAACCTACGGTAAACCGCAACATTTTCAATACGCCTAAAACTGCGGCCCCATTGCCACCTGAAGATCCAAACTTTGTACCGGGAGACATTTCTAATTTGCAAGTTGGAGATCAGGTTCAGCACCAACGCTTTGGAAAAGGTGTGGTAACGGAGTTGGAAGGCGAAGGCCAAAACAAAAAGGCGAAAGTGAATTTCGAACAAATTGGCACCAAGGTGTTGGTGTTGAAATTTGCAAAAATGCGCATTATTTGAGGGAAATAATTTGCGAAAATCGCAAATTTAGACTTCGTCTTGCACCATAGGAAACACAATCATCCAGGTAACGGAAGATCCTGGCGAAGTATTCACTTCGATGGTACCGCCCAGCACATTCACACGTGAAATAACGCTGTTCATGCCGATTCCTTGGGCAATTTCATTGGCGTTGAATCCAATTCCATTGTCTTCGAGGTAGAGGATAATCGATTCTTCCCGTTGGTAAATGTCGATATTGACTTGAGTGGCCAACCCATGTTTTTTGGAATTGAGCACAAACTCTTGCATGATTCTAAAAACGTTTATTTTTTGGAGGGAAGTGAATTCAAAATGGATATCAAAAAAATTGTAGGCAATGTGAATGTTGAGGGCTTTGGAGAGGGCATTGAGTTCGCGTTTCACCATGGCAAAGAAATCGAGGTCTTCAATCCAAGGTGGATAAAGTCGGTAGGCGTAACTTCGAATATCGTTGTTGATTTCAGAGAGGGATTCATCGATTGATTGGCTATCGATTTTGCCTGCCCTATTGAGCATGAGCAACATGGAAAGGCGGTTGAGGATATCGTCGTGAAGTTCTGTGGAGATCCGTTTTCTTTCGGTTTCCACGGCTTCGGTTTGCACTTGGTTGGCTTTGAGTTGAAGGTTTAAATTTCTGCTGAGGAGGTTTCTTTGTTCGGCTTCATTTTGGCGAATTCTGCGGGTGATACCTACGGCAATTGCGGTAATTTCCAGAAAGGGCAAAATGAGCAAATAGAACATCAATTTATTGTAATCGATGGGTTTATTGGAAATGGCGAAAGTGAGAAAGAGCAATCCATTGATGGCATTAAAAAAGATTACAAAGTATAAAAATGAGTAAGTCTTGGTTTTTTTATAGTGAATAAACGGAATGGTTAGCACCAAAATCACGATGATTAAAAACAGCGATTGAATGAAGATGATGGTGATATTTTGGGCTTTTTCAATTGCATTATCGGGAAAAACAAACAGAAAAATGAAAAACAGGGAAATGAGGGCAAAAACCCATTTATTGAATTTGTTCAACCAGTTCATTTCCTTTCTGAAATTGAGGAATTCTAGGGTAAATTCTATTAAAAAATAAGCCGAAGAGAAAATAAGAAACAACCTGATTTTGTTATTGAAATTGACCCATTCTGGGTAGAAAAAGTATTTGTAATGTCCTGCCGTAATGATAAAAAAGCTGATATTGCTAAGAATCCAGATTGAAAATAGCAAGAATTGTTTGTTGTTGTTTGCAATACCAAGGTATAGGGTAAAGATAAAATATAAAAAGAAAATACCGTACAGGAAACCGAAGAAGAATTCAATGTTGGAGTAGTAATGAATAAATTGATTGAGGTCGTAAATTTTCAGGATCATGTGAGGAAAAGAGCCATTCCTCCAGTATTTGAGATAAATTTTATAGTGTCCGGGCTTGGTAAGTTTATAATGTCCAGCGGGGGTTCTAATTTTGAGTTTTCGTTGGCTAATTTTTTGTTCGTCGCCGGCTTTTAGGAAGTAGGCAATATGTCCCTCAGGATCCACAAAATATCCCTCAATATCATCGGCCAAAGTTTCTGGCACTTCAACAACAATGTCTTGGGGAGGTCCGTTGAATTGAAGATCGTAGACAAACCAGCGTTCTCGGTCTTTGAGTCCCAAATTGGCATTTGAGGGCAGCCGATTGTTGCGCAGAATGGAATCGAATTGGTAAACGTTTAATGAATTCCGGAAGCTATAATAGTCGCGTTCTTTGAGGATTTCGCCATTAAATGCGCTGAGGGAAAACGAGAGCCACAGGAAAACACATAGGAAGAGGCCTTTAATTTTTTGATTTTTTTTGAGGGACAGATTACGGAACCAATTTAAATTCATGTGCGAGGTGAATGAGTTCTCCGATGGAATTGATTTCAAGTTTACGAAAAATATTTTTCTTATGTGTTTCGAGGGTGTAGGTACTGATATTCAATTCATCGGCACTATCGCGGGAAGATTTTCCATTAACCAAAATTTTGACCACTTCAATTTCGCGCTTGGTAAGTAGGGAAAAGGCGGAGATAATTTCTTCGACTTTGTTTACGTTGGTGAGCAACCGAATATCGGGAAAGCTCACAAATTCGGAACTTGGGTATTTGAGGAGGGATATAAAATCTTGAGATTGTATTTCTTTGGATATGCAGGCATAGAATCCAATTTTCTTGGCTTTGAGGATCATATAGGAATCCACGAAGGAAGAGAACAGGATAATTTTACAGGGGGAAGATTCGAGGATAGCGGTAGCGATATCGAATCCATTTTCGGCTTGGAGTTGTGCATCGATTACAACGTAATCAACGGCATTGGGAGAAAGTTTCAGAAAGTGTTTGAGCTGAGTACCATTTTGAAAGAGTCCAACCACTTGAAACCCCAATTCTTCGGAGAGGATCATGCTAAGTCCTTGCAAAACAACTTGGTGATCATCGCAGATAGCCAGTTTGATGGGGGTTGAATTGGGATTTTGCATGGAAAAATGAATCAAATGATGGATAAAGTTAAAACGGGGATACGATATTAGTAGAAGTTGATTTACTAAACGTACCTATTTTTTGGTATTTCGCATGCAAAAACTTTGTGGAGGGTTAAATGATTCACTGATTAGCGGTTGAAATTAAAGAAACATATAAGATCTCTTTTATAATTGATAGAATTTCATTATCTTTGCAATCCCATTTTGGAGAAGTGGGAATTTTAACAAATCAAATTTAAAGAAAAAAACAAATGGCAACAAAGATTAGATTGCAAAGACACGGAAGAAAAAAACGTGCTTTCTATCACATTGTGGTGGCGGATTCGCGTGCTCCGAGGGATGGCCGTTTTATCGAGAAAATCGGTACTTACAACCCTATCACCAACCCAGCTACAATTGATTTAGATGTTAACAAAGCCGCTCAATGGTTATTGAACGGAGCTGAACCAACGGACACTGCCCGTGCGATTTTATCGTACAAAGGCGCTGCTTACAAAAAGCATTTGCAAGTAGGTGTACGTAAAGGAGCAATTACACAAGAAGAGGCAGACAAGAAATTTGCTGCTTGGGTAGCTGAGAAAGACGCAAAAGTAAACGCTAAGAAATCAAACTTGGCTGACGCTGCATCACAAAAGAAAGCTGCTGCGATGAAGCAAGAGACTCAACGTAAGGAGAGCATTGCTGCAAAAATCGAAGCGAAAAACACTGTAGTAGAAGCTACTGAAGAAGTAACTGAGGAGGCTGCTGAAGAAGTAGCAACTGAAGAAGCAACAGAATCTACTGAAGAGTCTAGCTCTGAAGAAGCCGCTGCTGAATAATTAAAATGATATTTCCCCCAAAAACCACCACTGTTGGGAAAATTGTTTCCAAACACGGATTTAAGGGGAATCTCAATATCCATATTGAGTCAGAATTTTTTGACGAATTCAATGAAGGGGATTACCTTTTTGTCATTATCGACCAAAAAGGTGTCCCCTTTCTTATTGAATCCCTCAACACCAACAAACAAATTGTAAAACTGCAATTTGTAGATAGCGAAGAACAAGCCTTGGAGCTTGTGGGCAAAGAAATTGCCATTCTGTATCATGAAGATCACGAGATTGGCCAAGAAAATCCGTTCATAGGTTTTACATTATTGGATCAACACAATACTTTGATTGGACAAATTAGCGGCATAGAGACCTATCCAGGACACGAAATGCTGCTTGTAATTTGCGAAAATCGCGAAATTTTAATCCCCTTAATTGAAGACTGGATTACCAACTTAGACGAAGATTCACGAACTTTGCAAATGACGCTTCCTGAAGGACTCACAAATCCAGAAGATTATGAAGATTGATATCATTTCCGCTGTTCCAGAATTGCTAGAAAGTCCACTCACCCACTCCATTCCCAAAAGGGCTGTGGGCAAAGGTCTTGCGGAAATCAATTTCCACAACCTACACGATTACGGCATTGGCAAATACAAACAAATAGACGACACCCCTTTTGGAGGTGGTGCCGGCATGGTTTTGATGCCAGAACCGTTGGCCAACTGTATTGAATTGTTGAAATCACAAACGCAATACGATGAAATCATCTACCTCACCCCCGATGGTCAAACCTTCGATCAAAAAATGGCCAATCAATTGTCGCTACAGCAAAACTTGTTGTTCATTTGCGGCCATTACAAGGGCATAGACCAAAGGATTCGTGATTTATATGTGACCAAAGAAATTTCGCTGGGCGACTTTGTACTCAGCGGAGGGGAAATTGCCGCCTGTGCCATTGTAGATGCCATTGTAAGGTTAATTCCCGGCGTGATTGGCAATGAAGAATCGGCCTTGAGTGATTCTTTCCAAGACGACTTATTGGCGCCGCCATTATATACTAGGCCCGAAACCTTCAAAGACATTCGTGTTCCCGAGGTGCTTACCAGTGGAAACCACAAACGAATTGATGATTGGCGTTTTGAGCAAGCTGTGGAACGTACCCAAAGATTGCGTCCCGACCTATTAAAAGACCCAAAATGAAACTCCAATTAAAACGCCCCTTGGTTGTTTTTGATTTAGAAACAACCGGAATAAGTGTCACTTCCGACAGGATAGTTGAAATATGCATGTTGAAGGTAAATCCTGATGGACAAGAAGAAATCAGAACTTACAGGGTGAATCCACAGATTCCCATTCCAAAGGGAGCTTCCGAAGTACATGGAATTTACGATGCCGATGTGGCCGACAAACCAAGTTTCAAGCAATTGGCACCTGAAATTTTTCAATTTTTAAAAGATTGTGATTTTGGAGGATTTAATTCCAACAAATTCGACTTCCCGTTGATGGTGGAAGAATTTTTCAGGGCGGGTATTGAATTTGATGTAGACAAGCGCAAATTCATTGATGCCCAAAGAATATACCATTTCAAAGAGCCTCGTAACTTGAAGGCGGCTTTGAAATTTTATTGTGATCAAGATTTAGAAAACGCCCATTCTGCGGAGGCCGATACGGTTGCCACTTGGCAAGTATTGAAGGCCCAAATGGAAAAATACGAAGACATTCCGCACGACATCGACGGATTGCATAAAATGAGTGGCCAAAACAACTTGGCAGATTTGGCTGGTCGTTTGATTGTTGATGCTTCTGGTGAAGTGGTTTTCAACTTTGGTAAACACCGTGGAAAATCGGTGAAAGCCATCTTGAAAAATGAACCAAGTTATTACAATTGGATGATGGATGGAGATTTCCCTCAGCAAACAAAAATGGTGTTAACCAGAATTAGATTAAGTTTAAAGAACGAATGAGCCAGAAGAATCAGATAAGCATCGTAAAAGAAACAGACAATTGGTTGGTAATCAATAAGCCACCGTTTGTGCCTTCTCTTCCTGAAAGGGGTAAATTTACGGCTGAATCTGTGATGGATTGGAGCCGCAGATTTTGGCCAGAGGCCATTTTGTGTCACCGCATTGACCGTGAAACATCTGGGGCCTTGTTGATAGCCAAAAATTTGGATGCTTTCAAGCATCTCACGTTGCAATTTGAGCACAGAACGGTTCAGAAAAAATACCATGCCATCATTGATGGAAGGGTTGCTTTTGAAGAATTGTGGGTTGATTTGCCCATCAATACTGAGCAAATTGGCAAAATTCGCATCGATAAAATCAATGGCAAACCAGCACAAACCAAATTCCATACCTTAGAAATGTTCCGTCATTTTACGTTGATGGAATGTGAACCCAAAACAGGAAGATTGCATCAAATCAGGGTGCATTTGGCTTCGCAAAATGCCAAAATTGCGGGTGATGTTTTGTATAGAAGTGTGATACCCAAATTGAGCACCATCAAGCGCAAAATTTCCGGCGAAGACACTGATTTGATCCAACGCTTTGCGTTACATGCAAAAAGCTTAGAATTCAATGATTTAGACGGAAGTCGCGTATTCATCGAAACTGAATATCCGAAAGATTTTGCCGTATTTTTGAAATTGCTCAACAAATACGATCAATTTGCCTCATGATCAATCCTTCAGAATTACCTTTAAAGGTAAAGCAATGGGGAAAGCCTTTAAAGGCGATGCTCACCAAGATGAAGGCGAAGCCACCCAAGAATTTGGATGAAATTTTTCAAAATTTTCACGAGGAAGCTTTCGAAAAAATCGATTGTTTGAATTGCGCCAATTGCTGCAAGACCACAAGTCCGGAATTTTTTGAAAAAGACATTGAGCGGTTGAGCAAGGCTTTAAAAATGAAGCCTGGAGCATTTATTGACCAGTATTTGTTTTTAGATACCGATGGCGCGTATGCTTTGAGAACGGCACCTTGCCCATTTTTAGGTTCCGACAATTTTTGCAGTGTGTATGATGATCGTCCGAAAGCGTGTAGAGAATTCCCTCACACCAACCATCGTAAGATGCACACTCACATTCATTTGGCTGCAAAAAATGCGGAGATTTGTCCTGCGGTATTTGAAATCCTCAGCAAAATCGAGGTTTCACAGGGATATAATTCACCGATAAAAAAAGAGTTTTAGTCTGATTTTGTTGTAAAATCAAGGATTTTCACCAAATTATAGTGACCTTTGCACTGTTAATACTTAAGATTTCATAAGTTATTAATTTGGTTTAATCCTCCTTCAGCAATGTGGGAGGATTTTTTATTAGAATTGGTTTTTCCACATCATGCTTTCAACAGGGCGGTTTGGTTGGCCGCTGTATTTGGCATTCTTTTTAGAGTTGTAAGGCACCAAAATTTCACCATCAACTGGGAAATAGATCAACTGACCAATTGGCATACCGGCATACACCCTAACAGGCTTTTTCACTGAAATTTCTAGGGTCCAGTTTCCGCAGAAACCAACATCCCCTTTTCCAGCAGTAGCGTGAATATCGATTCCCAATCTACCTGTGCTGCTTTTACCTTCAAGGAAAGGAACATGAGCATGGCTTTCGGTATATTCTTCAGTAACACCCAAATAGAAAATGTCTGGTTGTAACACAAAGCCTTCTTCTGGAATTTCAAAATGTTCAATGGTATTGTGCTTTTTAGCATCGAGTACTTCGTCTGTGTAAATGGCCAAAAATTTACCCAAATGCACATCGTAACTGTTGCTTCCCAAACAAGAGCGATCGTAAGGTTTAACCACGATGGTTCCTTTTTCCATTTCCTCTAAAATACGAGCGTCAGAAAGAATCATGCGACAAAGATATGTTTTTTGAGGGATATTTGGCAGTTGAAACTGGAATATTTAAAAGCGCAAATGAGGTTCCACTTTGCCAATTTTTTGCGTGAAACTGATTGAAGGCAAGGGCAATGCAAAGAAATTCGATAGGTTTCTAACGTCGCCAGAGGCTTGTTGCTCTTGGTAATTTCCACCCCAATTTGAGTAATAAGCCACCCCAAAAGACCAGCTCTTGGTGTCGTTTTTATTGCTGATTAATCTTAATTGTACATTGGCAAAAATGGTGGTTCTATTGAGGGTAATGGTTTTGTGCGATACTTTGTACAAGGAATTCAATGGATCGCTGGGATTTTCAAGTGTTTTTTGACCCTGAGCATCCAACACCCAAGTTGAAACATTTTCCATTTTTTGTTGTCCTCCGTTGATCCAGCACTCCCCTATTAGATACACTGTTGGTGTGAGTTTGAGGCTTCCACCAAAATTGTACATCAAAGTGCCAGCAGGTGCAAAATTGGCATCGAAATAACCCATGCAGAGAGAAAAGTGGTTAAATTCATCGCCATAGGAATAACCGGCATACATCAAATTTGCCTTCAATTTCTTTGTGCTGCTTAAAAACATACTGGTGATACCAATGTCCCCCAATAACAAATGCTGATTTTTAGCCACTTCGAGGGAATATTTTGGAGAAATGTAAGCGTAAAAAGGAATGATTAAACCACCGGCGAGGGTAAAATTATCGGTGATACCATATTGAAAATCGTTCATGAAAAAATTGAAATTGTGGTAATACAAATTCTTTTTTGGCAATCCAATTCCAGACTGCATGAAGATATAACGGTAACAATGGTGATTGTCGGTAGGTACCACAAAAACAGAAGAGTCTTTTCGGGTGGTATCACCCAAATCAAAATCTACTAAAGGCGTTATTGCTGAGAGCAAATTGCTGAATAAAAGTCCCAAAAGGAGAAATCCTACACGCATTGTGTGGCAAAATTACATCAAAAAGCAGAGATTAGGACAGGATTTGCCAACACTTAATGGAATTGTCGTCTGAGCAGGTAACAAATTGATTTTCGCTTACCCAGAGAACAGCATTTACAGAGCTTTTATGTCCGTCAAATTTAAGATGGTCAATCACTTTCAACAGTTTAAAATTCTGAGCATCCCAGATACGGATGGTTTTGTCCATTGAAGTGGAAACCAAGCATTTATTATTTGGGGAAAATGCGAGACCGTGGATGGTAAACCAATGTGCATCAATGGAATGTTCAATTTGATGTTGGTGGTTCCAAACTTTAATTTTGGCATCACGACCTGCGGAAACGAGAAACTGTTGGTTGATGGCGAGGGCGAAAATGCTGTTACCGTGGGCCTTCCAAGCGTGAAGTAATTGGAAATCCGACGTAAGTTGAAAAATTTCCGATGAACTACCGGCTACGAAAATTTCGCTGTTAAAACAGACAATAGACCTTAAACTACTGTCTGACAAATGAATAGTCTTTAAAACACGTCGATACCAATCAATTTTGTGAAGCACTCCATCGCCTCCAATAGTATAGATTTCATCTAGGGAAACCACGCAAATGGCAAAGAGTCCTTTCTTATGCAAATCGAGCATAAGCGGTTGCGCACCTTTTTTGAGATAGTAAATTTTGCCAGACTGAGTACCTGCCAAAATCATTTCCAGATCAGGGATAAAAGCAAGGGAGAAAATGGGTTCTGGAATTTGGGCAAAGAGATCGCCATCGGTTGAGTCTATTGAAGGCCAATGGACCACATAACCATCAGAACCGGCAGAGAAAAATCCTTCATTATGGTCGGAACACACGCAATATACAGATTGTTTGTGACCGCGATAGGTATGATTCAAAGAAAGATTTAACTTTGTAGGCATGGCTTTAATTGATCATTGGAATTGTGATTCGGGTTCAAAACTTTGGTTATTCGAAATCCCCTCAACTTCTCAAATGTACGAAGAAAAGGGCGAGAGTTATACACAAAGAGAGTTAGAAGCGATGGTTGTGCAAGAAGTGATTGCCCAAAATTACACAGAGCAACAATTGAGCAAAGACGAATTTGGCAAACCCTATTTAACGCCAAAGCATACGGAAATCAATTACAGTCATACCAAAGATTATTTGTTTTGGGGCGAGAATGGAGAACATCAGATTGGGGTTGACATTGAAACATTGAGGCCACAATTGGTCAAAATAAAAGGCAAATTCTGTCGAGCAGACGAGTTTGAATTTATTCCAACGGAGAATGTACTCCCCTATTTGCTGGCCATTTGGAGTGCAAAGGAGTCGATTTATAAGGCTTTCGGCAAAAAGGAGGTAGATTTTCGTGAGCACATTCAGATTTTGCCCTTTAAGCTGAAATCAAATGGGTGTATTACGGCAAATTTCTTGCTTCATACTAGTCAGAAATACGAAGTTTATTATAAGTGGGAGGGCTCATATTTCATGAGCTGGACATTGAAAAAAGATTAAGCTTTTTTAACGTAGATACGGGCAGGATTTCCAACTACAGTGGCACCTGCTGGTACGTCTTTGGTTACAACTGAACCTGCACCTACAATGGCATTTTCACCGATGGTGATGTTGCTCATGATGGTTGAACCAGATCCAATAGAAGCCCCTTTTTTGATGAGGGTTTTCTCCATCACCCAATCGTCGGCGGTTTTAAGTTCACCGGTTTCGGTAACGGCTTTTGGAAATCTATCGTTGATAAACGTAACAGAATGTCCCACAAAAACCCCATCTTCAATTTCTACTCCTTCGCAAATAAATGAATGGCTAGAGATTTTACAGCGATTGCCAATTTTCACACCGCCTTGAATTTCAACGAAGGCACCAACTTTGGTTTCGTCGCCAATTGTGCAGTTGTAGGCATTTACAAATTGAAAAATTTTGGTATTGGGACCTACTTGAACATTTTTCAAGCAGTGGTATGGGGTTTCTTTGTTTAAAATTTCCATGATTGCGTTGAGTGTTGATTAGACAGATTACAAAGATAAACGATTCTGCAATAGTTGTTTGTGTTGTTTGAAATAATCATTGATTGCATTTTTCAGATTTGTTAAATTTTAATACCTTTGAAGTTTATCAAATCAATGAGCAGCTGGTCACTAGGAATTTTATGTTACAATGAGGTTGAAAATATTGCAACCACCATTCAGAAGGCCCATGCTGTGATGGTAAAACTCGGACAACCGTTTGAAATATTGATCATAGATGATGGCAGTTCGGATGGGTCGCAAGCCACCATTGAATCAGCGATTTCACAAATTCCGGAAGCGAGAATGATTGCCCATGGGGTAAACAAAGGCATCGGTGAGGCATTGCACACTTTTTATGGCAGTGCTAAAAATGAAAATGTGGTTTACACCCCTGGAGACGGGCAGTTCGACTACGAAGAATTGTTTTTGGTGCCCAGTTTCAAGGCTGGCTATTACGTTTCATTTTACAGAATAGAAAACACCACTTATTCGTTGTTCAGGAACATTTTAACGCTCATCAATAAAAAAATCAACGCTGTTTTTTTAGGCTTAAAATTGAGGGACGTTAACTGGGTAAAAATTTACAAAAATGAGGATTTAAAATCCCTCAACTTGGAGATACGAAGCTCTTTGGTGGAGTCTGAAATATCGGCAAAGCTGTTCTTTTTGGGTAGAAAAATCATTGAAATTGAATCGAAGTATTTGCCAAGGGCGTTTGGACAGAGCAAAGGTGCATCTTGGGCCATTTTGAAAAAGGCCATTTTTGATACGATGTTGCTGATACGGGTGATTGGGAAATTTCGCCGTCAACAAAAAAGTAACCGTTTTTTAAGTCAATCTTGACAATTTTTTAAGGCATTTCCCCCTATTTTATCCTCCTCATTCATCTAAAAATGAGTATATTTGCAAGTTTTTTATGCAGAATATACGTAATTTTTGTATCATCGCTCACATTGACCACGGTAAAAGCACCTTGGCAGACCGTTTGTTAGAATACACGAAGACCATCGACAAACGACAAATGCAGGCGCAATTGCTCGACGATATGGACATTGAGAGAGAGCGAGGAATCACCATCAAGAGTCATGCCATTCAAATGAATTATGAACTCGATGGACAGAGTTATGTATTGAATTTAATTGACACGCCGGGCCACGTTGACTTTTCTTACGAAGTGAGCAGATCTATTGCGGCTTGCGAGGGAGCACTTTTGATTGTAGATTCATCACAAGGAATTGAAGCGCAAACCATTAGCAACCTTTTCATGGCGTTGGAGCACAACCTAACCATTATTCCTGTTTTAAACAAAATTGACTTGCCGGGATCTATGCCTGAGGAAGTAAAAGATGAGATTGTGGATTTGATAGGTTGTGACAGAGACAGCATTTTAGCGGCATCTGGTAAAACTGGTGCTGGTGTTTACGATATTTTAAGGGCCATCATTGAACGTATTCCTGCTCCGAAAGGGGATGAAAACAAACCTTTAAAAGCCCTGATTTTCGACTCAGTTTTTAACTCATTTAGGGGGATTATTGCTTACTATAGAGTGATGGATGGGGTGATAAAAAAAGGTCAACACGTAAAATTCATGAACACAGGTATGGATTACCTTGCCGATGAAGTTGGGGTGTTGAAATTGGATATGGCTCCGAGAAATGAAATCAAAGCCGGTGACGTAGGATATATCATTTCTGGTATTAAAGATGCGAAGGAAGTAAAAGTGGGTGATACCATTACAGACTTTAAAAATCCTTCACCTGATCATATCAATGGTTTTGAAGATGTAAAACCGATGGTATTTGCAGGGATTTATCCGGTAGATACTGAAGATTTCGAAGAATTGAGAGATGCAATGGGCAAACTTCAATTGAACGATGCGAGTATTGTATTTGAACCAGAGAGTTCGGCTGCATTGGGATTTGGATTCCGTTGTGGTTTCTTGGGAATGTTGCATTTAGAAATTATTCAAGAGCGTTTGGAACGTGAATTCAACATGACGGTGATTACCACTGTTCCGAACGTAAGTTATATTTGTTACACCACTAAAGGCGAAGTATTGCCTGTAAACAACCCAAGTGACTTGCCAAGTCCTGACAAAATTGATTACGTTGAGGAACCGTATATTGCGGCAACGGTGATCACAAAATCGGATTGGGTGGGACCTGTAATGAGTTTGTGTTTGGACAAACGTGGTATTTTGAAAAATCAGGTTTATTTGACATCTGATCGTGTAGAATTGACCTTTGACATGCCGTTGGCTGAGATTGTATTTGACTTTTACGACCGTTTGAAAACCATTTCTAAGGGGTATGCAAGTTTTGATTACCATCCAATTGGTTATAAAGAGAGTGTATTGGTGAAGATGGATATTTTGTTGAATGCAAAGCAAGTAGATGCATTGAGTGCTATCATTCACAAAGACAATGCGTACGATTTAGGGAAAAAGATTTGCAAAAAACTCAAAGATTTGATTCCAAAACAGCAGTTTGAGATTGCGATTCAAGCCGGTATTGGCGCAAAAATCATTGCCCGCGAAACCATCTCTGCATTACGTAAAGACGTGACTGCCAAGTGTTATGGTGGTGATATCAGCCGTAAACGTAAACTTTTAGAAAAGCAAAAAGAAGGTAAAAAACGCATGCGTTCTGTAGGTAATGTAGACATTCCTCAGAGTGCCTTCATGGCTGTTTTGAAACTAAACGATTGATTATCTTTGGGGGAATATGAAATTCCCTCAGTTCAAAACAGAAGAAGAAGCCCTATTGGCGCTGTCTTTTCTAACGGGTATTGGCCCCGTTTTAGGAAAGAATTTGATTCAATATGGTGGCAGTGCGAAGGCCGTTTTTGAATTATCAGACCGTGAATTATTGAAATTAGATGGCATTGGACAAACCCATGTCAATCAAATTCGATGTCCACAAGATCCCTCAAAAATAAACGCGGAAATCGCGCATTGTAAAAAAAGAAATTTAGCCATCATTCCATTTTACGAACCCCATTACCCTTTACGACTGAAACAATTGGTAGATAGTCCATTGTATTTGTTTTCAGCGGGTTTATCTGAACTTAACCACCCCAAAACTTTGGGCATTGTTGGAACCAGAAAACCCACAAAAAACGGCATGATGTTGACACAACAAATTGTGAAAGATTTGGCACCTTTTAACATTCAAATCATCAGTGGGTTGGCGTATGGAATTGACGGCATTGCCCATACTCAAGCCGTTGAAAGTGGGATGTCTACCATTGGTGTGCTCGCACATGGCATGGACACCATTTATCCGAAATCGCATGCTACATTGGCTAGGCAAATGATTGCAAACGGTGGCGCTGTAGTTTCAGAGATGCCGACTAGAACGGCATTGCATCCTGATCTTTTCCCCCGAAGAAACCGTATTGTTGCTGGAATGTGCGATGCCTTATTGGTGATAGAAAGTGCTTTAACAGGCGGAAGCATGGCAACGGCCCAAATTGCCCATAGTTACGACAGAGAAGTGATGGTGATTCCTGGTAATCCGAATGACCCAATGAGCAAAGGCTGCAACGCTATGATTAAAAGAAACGTGGCCCATTTGATTGAAGATGGGGCAGATTTGGTGCAAATAATGAATTGGAACCAGGAAGGTAGCTCAAAATTGATCCAACAAATGGATATTTTTCCAAGTCTCAATTCAGATGAACGCAACATCATGAATCAATTGAGTCAGAAAAAGCTGCACATCGATGAACTGTTGAATGTGTGCGAAATTCCTTTGCACCGGTTAACCTTGTCGATCTTAGAATTAGAGTTAAAAGGGTTGATACAAGTATTGCCGGGCAAAATGTACCAACGAATTTTATAAAAAAAGCGGCTCTTTGGGAGCCGCTTTAGTATGAAGTTTGAAGAATTTTATTTCTTTTTACTGCGTTGTTGGGAGACCTTCATGGCTTCTTCCATTTTCTTTTGAAAATTTGATTTTACCACAGGTTTCTTTCTACTTTCAGCAATTTGAGCATGCAACTTTTTATCATCCACCATTTTACGGATTGCATATTGTTGTCCGAACGTAATCATGTTACTTACAAAGTAGTACCAAGTTAATCCAGAAGCGTAATCGTTTAATACCCCTAAGAAAATGACAGGCATAAGATACCCAATCCATTTCATTTGTCCGGTTACACCCGAAATTTGGTTATTCAAATGGGTGTAAATGAGGGTAGAAAGTGTCATTAATAGAGTGAACAAAGAAACGTGATCACCGTAGAAAGGAATGTTAAAACCAAAATCTAGTATACTATCGTAAGTACTCAAATCATGTGACCAAAGGAAAGTTTTTTGGCGCAATTCGAAAGCATTTGGGAAGAATTGGAACATGGCAAACAAGATTGGCATTTGAAGCAACATAGGCACACATCCGCTGAGAGGACTAACGCCGGCCTTTTTATAAAGGCTCATGTTTTCTGACTGTACTTTTTGAAGGTCGTTGCCGTATTTTTCTTTGATTTCGTCGATTTCTGGCTTTAAGATTCGCATTTTTGCGGTAGAGATATAAGATTTATAAACCAAAGGCAACAAAATGGTTTTGATGATGATTGTGAGCAATAGTATGATAATACCCATGCTACCGATTACACCGTCGAGGGCCGAAAAAACAGGTACAACAATGTATCTGTTTACCCAACCAAAAATCCCCCAACCCATAGGAATGATGCGTTCAATTTCGTGATTGGCGATACCAATATTGGCAGATTGCATGGTTTTGTAGTGGTTAGGACCAAAATAAAAGGCCATATTCACTTCTTTATTGGCTTCACCATCGTAATCTACATAGAGTTCTGCATTCATTTTCTTCACTTTGCTTTCGTCTTTGAGGTTTTCCCAAGAGAGTTTTGCATCGGTTGAAAATTCATTTTTATTGGCCAACAACATGGTAAAGTATTGTTGTTTAAATCCAACCCATTGAAGTTTGTTTTTCAACACTTCTTGAGTAGGTTCAGTAGGTTTGAGGGTTTCAGGATCTTCGTTAGGGAATTTGTACACCACTGTTGAGTTTTGTAATTCCCATTTTTTACCTCTTTCTTGTTTGCACAAATCGGCCGACCAGTTGAGTTTAAAGTCGGAATTTCCGCGGCGAATATAAGGATCCATTCCATGCACAACAAACTTATAATCTACCACATACACATTGGTATCATGGATGGCATAATCTTGACGTATGTAGGCAGAATCATTGATTTTAAGTTTAAGGGACACAGACATTGGGGTTTGATTCTCGATGGTCCATATATAATTGGAGCTATTTATGAGATTTCCTTTTTCATCTGTCCAAGACCAATTTTGTTTAGAACCAGCAGGATCAAGGAGAACGAGATCGGTGGTATCGGCTCTTTTATATTGCGGCAAAACAACTTTAGAAATTGCGCCACCTTTGGTATTGATTGTTAGGGCAACATTTTTGTTAGAGATGTTGATTTGTTTAGCTTCACCAGTTGCAAAAGCTGCAAAATTTGATTTGTCGAGAACTAGAGAGTCAACTTTAGCAGAATCGGTATTTTGAGCGAGTTGCGTTTTAGATTCTGTGTTTTTTTGAGCCAAAGCTTCAACTTTTGCCAAGCTATCTTGGGTTTTGCGCATTTGGGCTTGTTGTTCGGGCGTTGGTGCGGTGTACCAATAGTAGCCCATAAGAATGAGGAAAATCAGCGAAAATCCTATAACCGTATTACGATCCATAAATTTATTTTGCGAAGGTACGACAAGCGAAGAAAGTAAAAAAGGAGTTTTTTTAAGATAAATTAAAAAAGGTTTGGGCAGCCAACTAAAATTACTATCTTTGCACCCTGAAATAATACACGATGGCCAACATAGGTAAAATATCACAAATCATTGGTCCAGTTGTCGATGTAAGCTTTAACGAATCTGGATCTACATTACCAAAAATTTACAATTCTTTGCACGTTATCAAAGAGAACGGACAAAAATTGGTTTTGGAGGTTCAACAACATTTAGGAGAGAACATGGTAAGAACAATTGCCATGGATGGTACTGATGGATTGCGTAGAGGCATGGACGCTGTTGACTCAGGTTCGGCAATTATGATGCCAACAGGCGAAGGAATTCGCGGAAGATTGTTAAACGTAATTGGTGAAGCAATCGACGGAATGGAAGCGTTAGACAACAGCAACGGCCGTCCAATTCACGCAGCTGCTCCAACATTTGAAAACTTAAGCACTAGCTCTGAGCCGTTGTATACTGGTATCAAAGTTATTGACTTATTAGAGCCATACGCGAAAGGTGGTAAAATTGGTTTGTTTGGTGGTGCTGGTGTAGGTAAAACGGTATTGATCATGGAATTGATCAACAATATTGCGAAAGCATACAGTGGTATGTCTGTATTCGCTGGTGTGGGTGAAAGAAGTCGTGAAGGTAATGATTTATTGCGTGAGATGATTGAATCTGGCGTTATTCGTTACGGTAAAGAGTTCGTTCACAGCATGGAAGAAGGTGGATGGGATTTATCAAAAGTAAACATGGCTGAATTGCAAGAGAGTCAAGCTACCTTGGTATTCGGACAAATGAACGAGCCTCCAGGGGCGCGTGCTCGTGTTGCATTGAGTGGTTTAACAGTAGCGGAATATTTCCGTGATGGTGATGGCACTGGTGCTGGTAAAGATATCCTTTTCTTTATTGACAATATTTTCCGTTTCACACAAGCAGGTTCTGAGGTATCAGCGTTGTTAGGACGTATGCCATCAGCGGTAGGTTACCAACCAACCCTTGCTACTGAGATGGGTGTAATGCAAGAGCGTATTACTTCTACTACACGTGGTTCTATCACATCGGTACAAGCAGTTTATGTACCTGCGGATGACTTGACTGACCCGGCTCCTGCAACAACATTTGCCCATTTGGACGCAACTACAGTATTGAGTCGTAAAATTGCAGAATTAGGTATTTACCCTGCGGTAGATCCATTGGATTCTACAAGTCGTATCCTTTCTCCTGAAATTTTAGGTAAAGAACATTACGGTTGTGCTCAACGTGTAAAAGAGTTGTTACAGCGTTATAAAGAACTTCAAGACATCATTGCCATCTTGGGTATGGATGAATTGAGTGAAGAAGATAAATTGGTGGTTTCAAGAGCTCGTCGTGTTCAACGTTTCTTGTCTCAACCATTCCACGTTGCAGAACAATTTACAGGTATCCCAGGTGTATTAGTAGACATTAAAGAAACCATTAAAGGATTTAACATGATCATGGATGGTGAAGTTGATGAATATCCAGAAGCAGCCTTCAACCTTGTAGGTACAATTGAAGATGCAATTGAAAAAGGTAAAAAATTGTTAGAAGAAGCGAACGCTTAATCCTATGCAAGTTGAAATATTAACCCCGGACAAAACCCTTTACACTGGTGATGCAGAAGTGGTAACGCTTCCTGGTATCAATGGTAGCTTTCAGGTGATGGACAATCACGCTGCTATGATCGCCAATTTAAAGGCTGGTAAAATGGAAGTGAAAAATGGTTCAACCCATGAAACATTTGATATTACCGGTGGTTTAGTGGAAGTTATTCAAAACAAAGTAATCGTTTTGGTATAATCCAATTATTATAACCTTAAAAAAAGCCTTGGTTTCACCAAGGCTTTTTTTTTGCCCCCATATTTTTCATCTTCTGAAAACAATCTTTTGTCGAATGTTTACCAACAAACCCTAAACAAATTTATGCCCAAACTCTCACAATTAATTATATATCAATTACTTAAATAATGTACATTATTTCATAGCAATATATTGTTTAACAACTAAATCAAAATACCTCAACAAAATATTTGATAATGACCCAACAATAGTGGAATTTTGTTTAACGATTCGCTATGAACATTACACAAATAAATTTCGACAAAATGATGGAGAATGAACTAACTCCTTTGAGAAACTATGCGCTTTCGCTTACGCACAATATTGACGAAACAAAAGATCTTGTTCAAGAAACCATATTAAAAGCTTATCGCTACAAGGAAAAATTCCAAGCAGGAACCAATCTTCGCGGTTGGTTGTATACCATCTTAAAGAATTCTTTCATCAATAACTACCGCAGAGACCAAAAAAGAAACACCTTTTTGGATTCCACAGATAATACTTATTTCATTGATCTACCTTCGCATCGAATTGAAAATGAAGCCGAACTAAAATTCATTCGTAAAGATCTTGACAATGCAGTAGAAAGTTTGCCTACGGACTTAAAAACAACGTTTAAACTCAATGCTGAAGGATTTAAGTATCACGAAATATCTGAAGAGCTTAACATTCCAATTGGAACAGTGAAAACAAGAATTTTCATTGCGCGTAGAATATTACGTGAAAAACTAAAAGATTACGGTAGAGAATTTGGCTATCCAATGCAACTTGCATAAATTTAACCATGGAAAATAAGTATACATATCTATTTTTAGATATGATTACAATTGCTGGTCCACTCCTACTGTCATTTGATAAGAAAGTGGCTTATTACAAATCCTGGAAATATTTCGCATTGAGCATGTTACCCGTGAGTGCGTTTTATCTTTTGTGGGATGTAATTTTCACCGAAACAAGAATTTGGAAGTTTAACCCTGATTATTTACTCGGACAAAATATCATCAATTTGCCCATTGAGGAATACCTATTTTTCTTAGTGGTTCCATACTCCTGTTTGTTTATTTATGCCTGCTTAAAGGCGTATTTCCCCAATCTAAGAAACAAAGGCTACAATTTTTATTATCCTATAATTGGATTTACCGGGTTAATGTCCCTCATGAACTATAACAAAATATACACAGTAGTTACCTTTGGAATATTAACCATTGTGCTTGCCTATTTGATGTTTAAAGAAAAGACCATTTTAAAGACTTATGGGGGATATATTTTAGTTTCATGGACAATTGCCCTACTCCCAATGGCTTACGTAAATGGAGTTCTCACATCAAAACCCGTGCTTATATACAATGATCTAAAAAATTGCGGAATGAGAATTGGCACAATTCCTTTCGAAGATTTCTTTTACAACATGTTGTATATGGTGGCTATGATTGCCATTTTCGAAAGACTTCGAAAAACTGAATTCAATTAATTTGTGACTTGAGAGACTGAATCTGGCCAAACTTGTTTGTCCTTTTTAGATTCCTTTTTAGCTTTATTTCGCTGAGATTTTGTGAAAGGCACTGGCACATATTTCTCAGGATATTTCTTTAAATCTAGCAATACCCTATTCAATTCTGCTGTTCCTTTTTGCAAATCGGTATAAAGTTTATCATCTGTAGCCAACTTACCCAAAGTTCCTTTACCGCTGGTGATAGAACTCATTAATTTAGAGACATCTTCGGTGGTTCTGGTAAGTTCATTGATAGCACGTCCTAAATCAACAGTATCCATTTGTTTCCCCAATCTTTCGATACTTTTAAGGGTACCATCTATTTGTTTATCGTATTTCACCAATTGATTGGAAAAATGCGACAAATTATTCATGGTAGATTGTAATTGTGGTGTAACGTTTACTGTTAAAGTTTCAATTTGATTTAGGGCAGACTTCAACGCAACAATAGCCTTGGGTAATTCAACTAGTGCTTGATTCAAATGAGGATTGGTAAAAAATGCATTCAGGGAACCAACGAGAGAATCAGCCTTAGAGACCAGTGGAACAATTCGATCGTTCATGGCAGTTAATTGATCTGGGGTGTACATTGCAAGAAGAGTATCACCATCTTCAGCGAGATCCTTAGATCTACCTCTCACGAGTTTCAACTTTTGACCACCGAGCAATTCTGATTCAATTTTAAATTTAGAATCTTGAGGGATATTAATATCTGAGGAAATTTCTACAACGGCTTGAATTTTAGAACCATCGTCTACCATTGTCAACGATTTTAGCTGACCAACTCTAAAGCCATTGTACACCACAGAAGTTCCTGGAGTAAGTCCTTTGGTACTATCGAAATAGACATAAAACTCACGTCCACGTTGCAATGGATTGTCTTTACCCAACATAAAGTTGTAACCAAGAATGAGAATTGTTAAAGACACAACGGCAAGGGTACCGACTTTAAATTCTTTTGTTAGGCCTTGAAATATAGACATGTTTTCAAATTTAGTTAATTTTTGTGAATAGTAATCAAAAAAAAAGCCCTGCTTTCGCAGGGCTTTTCCTCTAAAATAAATATCTAATTGTTAGTCTTTAACAACCAATTTTTTAACTGTTGTTTCGCCATTGTTGGTCATACGTACGAAGTATACGCCAGAAACCATCTCAGACAAATTGAATTCAGTTACACCAGAACCACCTTCAACTGTTTTTTGAGCAACTACAGCTCCGATTGAGTTGGTGATTTCGATAGACATAGGTTGAGTGTTATTCAACGCATAGCTGATGTTTACTTTACCGCTAGCAGGGTTAGGGTAAACTGTGATTGCTTTGTCAAGAGCCAAGCTGTTAACACCAGAATAAGTGTTTTGGCAGTTTGGTGGGTATTGAACATAAACTGAACGTGAAACAATGCTCGCTTCGTTACCACTTGGATCTACCAAAGAGTAGTTGATGAAGTAAACGCCAGCTTCCCAAATGTTGATGTTGTGGTTCATTACTTTAACCAAAGGCATCAATTCAGATGGAGAGTAGTAGTTATCTTTGATAATCAAACCAGACATAGCCCAGAAAGGAGTACCAACACAAACACTCATTGGAGGAGCAGTCATTTGAGGAGCAGAACGGTCAACAACTTTTACGAAACGTTTTTTAGTTGTAGAGTTACCACTTTCATCTGTAGCTACAAATGTTTCTACATAAGTACCTAAAGTATAAGGGTCAACTTTACCAGTTCTTACAACACTAATTTTGTTTACTGGGTAGTAGTTATCGCTTACAGATACGCTTCTAGAAGAGTAAACAGAGTTTACATCATGATACAAAGTATCACCAGTATTCAACTCAATGTAAGGAGCGATATAATCGTCTACACGGTAGTTGATTGTGTAACCATCTTCAGTTGCTTTGTTACCAGAAGGGTCAACAGCGTTGTAGATGATAGGGTAAGTGTTACGAATTTGGTTGTTAACAACACCGAAGAAACCAGCGTTCTTAGCGAGGAAGATGTTTCCGTTGCAAGGATCGTTAGCATAGATATCGTCAACGAATACACTGTTGATTTGAACATCAATTGTCATACCATCAGTAATTCTCTTACCTAAACGGTATATACCAGGTTTTTGTGTATCGCGAACACGCACCAAACGAGTTTTAGAAGAAACGTTCGCTTGAGCATCTTTTACAGTGTAAGTGATTGTATAATCACCAACTTTGCTAGGATCAACAGTACCTACAACTTTGATTGCAGAAGTCAAATCACCATCGATAGCATCATTTGCTACAGCACCTGGCTCAGTGTAAGTTCCACATTGTTCAATATCGATAGTATCGTTACCTTGTAATGTCAACGCTGGACCAGTTTTATCCAATACAACGATGATTGTTCTAGTTTTAGTAGGAGCAGCGTTTCCAGAAGCATCTTTCAAGTTGAAAGTGATAGAGTAAACACCAGAAGTTTTACAATCCAAGTCAGAAACCATTTCAACTTTAGAAGTCAAATCACCTTCAGTAGCATCGTTTGCAGAGAAAGTTTTAGAGGCAACTTCAGCGTAGCAAGAGTTCACAGAAGCACCACGCTCAACACGAATTGTATCAGAACCTACCAAAGTAATAGTTGGAGGAAGATTATCGTTCGCCAATTGAATTGCATAATCTTCGAACTCACCCACTTGGTTTACACCGCATGGAGTATTAGAGAATGCACCATAAGATACACCAACACGCATACGAGTTTTACCTTCGAAGCTATTAGCCAATGCCGGAACAGTAATTTTCGCAGAAGCAGTAGTACCTGTAATAGCACCAGAGCTCAACACTTCTTCGTTTGCATCATCGAAGTCACCATCGATGTTCCAGTCAATCCAAGTTTTGTAGTTAACAGTATTTGAATTGGTTTTTCTTTCTATTGTCAAATCATAAGAAGCACCATAAGTCATTTGCATCACACGAGTATCAGTGAAGTCAGTGTAAGCATCAGTGGTGTTTCCAGACATATTGTCGATCAAAATTTTACCAGATTTATCAGTTACTTTAACATTGTTAACAGCAACGTCAGTAGAAACCATGTTCACCAAAGGAATACAGTAATCCAATACAATTACGTATTTGTTTTTGATTACTTTTTTCTCAGTAGCAGATTTGGTTCCAAAAGAGTTCCAAGCACTTAATGTGAAAGTGTAAGGACCACCTTTAGAAAATTTAATTTGTGGGTTACGGCTATTTTTGTTTGTACCGTTTTCAAATGTAAATGAAGTAGGGAATATGCTCCATTCGAAGTTGTCAGCATAATCAGTTTCAGTTGTGATTGTTACAACTTCCCCAATTACAGGACGCAAGTTGCCAGCGGTATAGTTTACCAAACCAGCTGAAGAAGGAGTTTTCGCTTCAAAGTAGTTGCAGAATGTATCTACACCAGTACAAGTAGTTGCAATTAAGCACACTTCATAGTTTCCATCAGTTGTGAATTTATTGCTAAACTCTTCACCCATAGAATATAAGCTACCATCAACATACCATTGGAAAGTAGGAACACCTTTAGTATTAGCAGATTCGTTTTTGAATACCGCTTCAACACCAGTACCAATTGGATTGTATTGGGTAGTCCATTTTGCTTTAGGAGCAGTTGCTGCTTCTAAATCAGAATCCCAGTTCATGATAAATCCTGCGTCGTTACCAGAACCATTAGATTCGAAAGTAATGTAAGCAGCACCTCTTTTTAATTTAATTGTAGCAGTATCATAGTAAGATTGGTTAGCATTTGTGATACCAATTTTTGGAGTAACCTCAAAATTTGGATCAGCTTGATCACCATCATAAATTCTTAAAATATCACCGTTATCAGCCAATTTTAATTGTGTGAATTTGATACGAATCTCTTTTGCACCACAAGGTAAAATCTGGAAATAGTCGAATGAAGTTTTACGACCGTTAGAATAGTTAGCTGTAGGACCAGCGTGGTCGAACAAACGACCATATTTGGTAGTAGTTGCGTGTTGAGGACCTAAGTAGTTATCTAGGGTCGGCAAACACTCAATGTATCTCTTTTTACAAACTTTGTTTGAAGTACCAACTGCATTCGATGCTTCTAAACATACTTCATGCCATCCTGTTTCAACAAAATCCATTTTAGGGTTTTGTCCAGAGTATGTCATGTTGTTTACACCAGTTGGGGTAATCAATTCCCAAGCCCAACCAGTTGGACCATTTGTACTTAAATCAAAAACAGTGGTATTGAAACCTAATTCAACTTCGTTTGATTCCGCGATAAAATCGGCAACAGGAACTGAAGTTGGAGCAGAAATGGTTACTTGTTTCGTGATAGAATCTGCTGTACCGCAATAATCTACCAACATTTTCACATCATATTTACCAGCAGAAGCCCATTTAGCAACTCCTTTAGCAGAGTTGTCATTTAAAACAGAACTTACACCAGTGAACGTCCATTTGTACTGAGCACCTGGGTTAGGATTTGTAGCAATGAAGTTTACGTTGGTACCTTGCCAGTTTGGACCTGTAGGAACAATAAAGTTAGCAACTGGAGCAGTTCCTACCTTCAAGTTTACCTCTAAGTCAAAATCGTTACCGTAACCACTGAAAGAACCGCAACCTTGAGTTTTGCTCATGGTGTAAGCACTCATGGTACCTCTAAAACGCAACCAAGATTTACCAGTTGCATTGAAACAAGGTAGTTTTACAGTAAATGATTGGAAACCAGAAATGTTGTTAGTTCCTGGATCAATCAAACACTCAGCACCAGATAATGAATTATCACGGTTAGCATCAATCCAAACACCAGGTTTAGTGGTGTAACCAGACCATGCCGTACCAGTCAATTCAATGGTGATTTCTTCACCAGCTGTTAAATCGAAAGGAGAACCAGCGTTCAATACACCTTTAAAAGTGTTTCCACCAGAACCCGTACAGGTTAAACCGCTGTAGGAGGCTAGTACCCCCGCTTTGCTTTTTACAGTCACCGCGTCGATGTCTCCGCAGTAACCGTACAATCCTCCGCATCCATAAGCATGTTGGGATCCGGCTCCACACGCTTGTGCCTCAGCTTGATTCGTCGAGAAAAATCCCCACGCCATCGCACCGAAATACAACATGTGTTTGAGTTTAGTAATTGTTGATTTCATAGATATTTTTTAGATGTTAGTTTTATTCTTAGGACGCAATATGCAGAAAAGGTTGCAAAAAATTGCAATAAAAATTAAAAAAAAAATTAAATCAGATATTTATAAGATTAAATACCAAGCACTTACAAGTACCCTTGAAAAAGTTATGACAATAGCGTGACAGTTTGCATTTCCTCAGCTCTCCAATGCGCAATTTTTTTAGCCAAGCGAAAACACTATTTAGCCTTTTCTAATTGCTTCTTGTATTGTTTGATTGCCCTAAAAATACCTTGAGCAATGACATCCTGTCCCTCATCACTTTTTAAATAAGAACGATCAGCCCCATTTGTTAGAAAACCTGTTTCTATAAGCACAGAAGGCATGGCGGTTTTCCACAAAACCAAAAATCCAGCTTGATTGACGCCTTTGGTGTGAATTTTACTTTTCTTGCTGGTTTCTTCTTCAACTAAGGTTGAAAATTTAAAACTCTGCTTCATGAACGCATTCTGCACTAACGAGAAAATAATATGTCCTTCAGCAGAACCTGGATCAAATCCACCATAACGTGTGTTTTCTTTGTAATCATTTTCAAATGTAATGGCCGAATTCTCTCTCTTCGCGACATCTAAATTCCCTTGAGTTTTATGCAATCCCATAAAATAGGTCTCGCTGCCATTTGCTTTGGTATTGTCATTTGCATTACAATGAATCGAAATGAACAAATCGGCATTGTTTTTATTCGCAAAGTTTGGTCTTTCCCAAAGCTTCAAAGTTTTATCAGTGTTTCGGGTATACAACACCTTTACATTTGGCAAACTGTCTTTTAAAATGGCACCCACTTTCAATCCAATAGCCAAAGTCACTTCTTTTTCCCAAATTTCACCTCCCCCATTACAACCAGGATCAATACCTCCATGTCCAGGATCAATTACAATTATTTTTAAATCATTTGTTTTTTTACGAACAATTTCCTGATTGTCCATTGAAGGCATAAAAACCATCACAAACAAAGAAAATAGGACGAGAGAAGCCGCTTTGGGCAAACGACCAAACCCGATATCCCTCAAAAAAAATCTAGTTTTTAAAATATTCCTTGTTCTCATATAGTTGTAATGGCAAATTTTTTGCCGAATTTCGCACCATTAAGTCCCAAATGAAAATAATGAACCCAAAACATATCGCAACACTTGTGTGGATAGGGTTTTTATTTTTCACTTTGCCGAAACTAAACGCACAAAACAAGGCAGCTTTCGATAGTTTGTCTACAAAAAAAGACAGTGCGGTGGTCAATCCCTCAAAAAAGAAATCCCTCCAATCAATTGTATCTTTTAAAGCCAAAGATTCTATGTTTCTTGAATTCGGGGCAAAAAAAGTACACCTATATAATGAGTCTGAAATCAACATGGATCAGACCCACCTCAAAGCATATTATGTAGAAGTTGATCTATCTACCAAAATTTTGTTCGCTAAGGGAGGATTAGATTCAAACAAAAAGTACGCTTTCAAACCGGTATTGGAAGACAATGGCGACAAATACACAGCAGATTCAATGAAGTACAACAGCCAATCAAAGAAAGGCAAAGTTTACGGATTGATGTTAGCCCAGGATGAAGCATTCATTCATTTAGGAACCGTTTTAAAACAAAATGATGGCACATTCACCGGTGTTCAAGGTAAAATAACCACTTGCAGCGATCCACATCCGCATTTTTATTTGAGTGCATCCAAATTAAAAGTACTTCCAAACAACAAGGCACTGTTTGGTCCTGCCAATCTTGTATTTGCCGGCATTCCTACCCCATTGGCACTGCCATTTGGTTTGGCTCCATTGAAAAAAGGACAAAGAAATGGTATATTGTTTCCGAGTTTGGGTTTCAACAGCGCCAACAGCAGTTACTACCTTCAAAATTTTGGATATTACATGGGACTAGGGAAATATTCCGACATCCAAATAACATCTGATGCATACTTCAATGGCGATTTCCGCTTGGGATTGCAAACGCAGTATTATAAAAGGTATAAATTTCGAGGGACATTGTCTTTGCAATTGAGTAAATTCGGGAATGGTGCAGAAGAAAGCAGTCCTGAATATTTCAAAAACACAGATTTCAGTATTCGTTCGCAATTTAACATAGATCCCAAATTATTCCCAGGCATTACATTTAATGGAAATATCAATATTGTAACGGGAGGATTTAACCGCCGAAACTCGAGAGATTTGAACAGCCTCACAAACAATCAGTTCACATCGAGCATCAATTATGGTAGGATGTTTTTCAAAAACAAGGTCAATATGTCTATTTCAGCGAGGCATACACAAAACACTAGTACAAAAGATTTTAATTTAGAATTGCCTACACTTAATATTTCGGCATCGAGTATCACCCCTTTTGCCACAAAAAATGGCAGCAACAAAACTTGGTATGAACAAATCCGATTGAGCTACAATGCCACCATGCTCAACAACATCAAAACCAAGGATTCCATTATATTTAGTGAAAATTATGCCCAAGCTTTTAATTCGATGCTGTCTGGAATTAAACACAGTTTACCAATTAGCACCAATGTAAAACTTTTTCAAGGGGTTTTGAACATTTCGCCTAGCATCAATTACAACGAAAATTGGCATTTTACCTCACAAATTAAAGAATACGACCCAACGACAAAAAAAGTAAACACGCGCGATTCTCAAGGATTCTTTAGACAATACAATTACAATTACTCTGCAAGTGCAAACACCAATATTTATGGTACTTTTGGCAATTTAAAAATGGGAAAATTGAGGGCGATTAGGCATACAATGAACCCGTCTATGGGATTTACCTACGTTCCTGAAATCAATTCTAAAAGCAATGGTTGGACAAAAGAGTATACCGACAGCAATGGAAAGCAAATTTCATACAACGTTTTCGAAAAAAGCCCTATAGGTTCCTTATATCAAAACAAAGGTGGATATGTTACTTTAGGACTGAGCAACAACTTACAAGGTAAAAAGGTAGTTTCGATTGACAGTGTTGGCAAAGAGAAAACAGAGAAATTCAACATCATTGATCAATTGAGTTTCAACACGAGCTACAATTTGACGGCCGACAGCTTGAAGTGGAGCGACATCCGTGCGGGGTTCAATACAGTAATTTTCAAACAAATGAGAATTAACAGCAATGCCAGTTTTAGTCCCTACCAAATCAACGATAAAAACAGATTAATCGACGAATTTGAATTTTTGAAATCTAGAAATATTGGAAGACTTAGAAACATAGATGTGAACATCAATTCAAAGTTCACAGCCGACATGTTCAAGAAAAAACCTACTCCAAAAAAGTCAACAAAGGTGGATGAAGACGAAGAAAACGAGATGAAGGACATCCAGAACCGTCCGAACAATTATTATGATTTCAATATTCCATGGACAATTAATTTCACTTACATGTGGAGGTACAATGCTGAGGAATTGAACCCATTAAGAAAGGTAAGTTCAAACACCGTACGTATTTCCGGGGATATCAACCTTACACCAGATTGGAAAATTGCTTATCAAAGTGGTTACAATTTTGCAAACAGCCGTGTAGAAGGTTCTTCATTTTCGGTGGTGAGGGATTTACACTGTTGGCAAATTGAATTCAACTGGATTCCAGACGGTTACATGAAACAATGGTTATTCACTTTACGACCTAAGAGTCGCTTGTTGCAAGAACTAAAACTCAATAAGAGAGAATTTTACAACAACCCTACCCTCTTTTAATTTCAACTTTTTTTGTTTATATTTGTTAGTCTGACATGTCTATACAAATTGATCAAATAGCTCCAGACTTCACATTGGTGAACACAGACAAGCAAAACATTACCTTGTCTGAATTAAGAGGCAAAAATGTTGTTATTTTATTTTTCCCTTTTGCATTTACAAGCGTTTGCACAGCAGAATTGTGTGATGTAAGAGACAATTACCATGCATATCAAGGTTTAAATGCTGAAATTTTAGCCATCTCTGTTGACTCAGTATTCACTCTCGACAAATGGAGATCTGAAATGAATTACCCTTTCCCGATGTTGTCGGATTTCAACAAAGAGGTTTCAACGGCTTATGATTGTATTTACGATCAATTTGCCTTTGGTACAAAAGGAGTTTCTAAGAGGGCCGCATTTGTTGTCAATCAAGAGGGCGTGGTAAAATACGCTGAAGTATTGGAAAACGCTGGCGAAATGCCAAATTTGGAAGCAATCAGAAACTGTTTGGCTGAACTTTAAGATGAAATTGTTTTTGAGGGACATATTTTTCGCATTAACCTTTGCAGCGTGCGCGTTTTTAAACGGACAGGATTTGCCCCATCCAAAACACAATTTACGTTATCATTTTATGCATTTTGACCATCCTTTCAACACCAAAGTAGACAAGGTGGTTTCAAAATGCATTGCAGACAAATACCACCCCATTGGCAGCGATACATTCAAGTTTTTTTTGAAAGTTGAAGAACAACTTGGATACGACACTATTCGTGCCAATGGGGCGGAATTTTATATGAGTCCGTTTTACATTCAACGGCACGAAGTTTCGAACAAGGAATACAAAGAATTTTTAAATGATTCAAATTCTGCACAACGAAAGAAATCAAAGTTGAGTCAAAAATGGTTACAACCCGAAACCAACCTTTGGGGTTCGGATGTAAATCACCAAGAGCCAGACAATCCTTATAACAAGTGGTATTTTCAGCATGAGGCTTATAATGATTATCCTGTAGTTGGCATTTCACAATTTCAGGCTACAGAATATTGCAACTGGCTTGAATCCAAATACAATGAAGCTTATAAATCGTCTATCCCTCAAGGATATAAAATAGAGGTAGATTTACCCACTGCTGCTGAATTTTATGCGAGTGTTGATGCTTGTATACTTAAACCAACCATTGAAAAAAGAAATAAATCCACTCGATTTTCAAGTCCTGTTTTTGAATATATTTTCGAGCAAACTGCTTATAATACTATCAATTACAAAGGCGCAAATACTGATAGGATGGCTATTTTACAAAAGAATCGAATGATCCCTGTTTCTGTGAACCAAAATATTCCTGAGGGCTATCCTCAAGTTCACCATCTTTTGGGGAATGTTAATGAGTGGACAAGCACAAGAGCTTGGGGACATTTATACAACCACAAGGATTACATATACACCACTTTTGGTAAAATTGTACCCAATTTTGATGAAGCACATAAACCAGAAGTTTTGGCAACATATTTGAGGGACGATCAAGCCTTAAAAACTCATTTTGTAAAAAAAGGAGGATCGTGGGGCGAAGATTTGTTCTATTTAGATCCAACTAGTGTAGAAATTGAGCGTGGCGACAAAAAAAGCGCACTAACTGGTTTCAGAACCGTAATTAGGCTCAAAAGGCTTGTAAATTAAGGCACTTTCACTTTTTGTAGTTTCAACATTAACCCAATGTTGTGGAATATTTTATTCAAAAAATGAGTAATTGTTACATTGACACTTACTAAAAAAATGCCTATATTGCCAAACTAAATTAAACCTATGCAAAATAAATTACAGTTTTGGAAACTGTTTGGCTTGATTCTTTTTGGTTTAGGAACGAGTCAAACTGTTTTAGCTCAGAACGCTAAAACCCAAGATAGACCAGGGGAAGACTCTCTAAAAAATCCCGATGCTGAAAGCGTTGGAGATGTGGTTATCATTGGTTATGGCAGATCCTCTCGAAGAAATGTTGTAGGATCAATTTCTACGGTTAACGGTAAAGAAATCACAGAATTACCTACTCAAAGTTTTGAAGGTTCGCTGCAAGGAAAAGCAGCGGGTGTTCAAGTTACAGTTGGAAGTGGTATGGCAGGTTCAGCTTCGTTGATTCGTATTAGAGGCGCGGCTTCTATTTCGGCAGCTGGCGATCCATTGTATGTGGTTGATGGAATTCCAATTACCCAAGATTATTTTATGAACCGTGCGAATGGTTCTAACTGGGGAGGTGGTTTCAACAACAATCCATTGGCTTCTATCAATCCTGAAGACATTGAGAATATTGAAATTTTAAAAGACGCAGCAGCTACAAGTATTTATGGTTCGCGAGGTGCTAACGGAGTAATTCTCATTACCACTAAAAGAGCAAGGAAATCAGGTTTGAAATTTGACATCAGCACCAGAATTGGCGTGAGCGTTCCTACGGCTAAACCCGACATGCTTTCAGGTAAAGATTGGTTACAATTATACCAAGAAGCTTGGCAAAACGATGGGCATACCGGTATTCCAGACCTATCTCTTATAGGTTTAAGGGTAAAATGGGAGGATGTTCAAAACAACAACACCGATTGGGTAGATCAAATGTTAACAGTTGGTGTGAAACAGAATTACAACATTGGTACCAATTATAAAGGTAAAAATTTTGCTGTTAAGCATATTTTATCATACGACAATAACGGTTCCTTTGTAAAAGGAAATAGTTATGAAAGGATCAGTCAACGTGTGAACTTTGATTACAATCCTATCAAAAATTTAAATATGAACTTTTCTCACTCATTGAGCCAAGGTACCAACAACAGAGTTGATGCTGCTTGGGCAGGTGGTTTGGGTTCTGCAATGAGTACCATGTTGAATATCTATCCGTTAGAACCAACTTACGATAGTGCATCAAAATCATATTTAACACCTATTGGACTTCACACCATCAGAGACTTGAAAAATTGGAGATCTGTTGAAGTCAGAACCATCAACAATGCTTCAATAAGTTATGAATTTTCTCCAGAATTTTCAATCAACGCCAGTGGAAGTTTAGATTACATGGATTACAATGAATTGATTTACGAACCAGCCAAATTGATTCGTTTTTACAATCAAAATTACCAACAAAACGGAAATGCGAAATGGTTCCCTACCTGGACAAGAAACTACAATTATTTTGTTACAGGTCAATGGAATAAGAAAATCAATTCCGACAATAAAATAGCGTTAATGATTGGTAATGAATATCAAAATTCATTGTCTCAAAGCAAATACGTTGAAAACTTTGATGCCGTTGGTCCAATCGACAAATACAGCATTCCTGATTCTGCCTTAGTTTCCAGATATAACACCCCATACAATTGGGCATTTTTATCTTTCTTTGGTCGTTTCAACTACAGTTACAAAAACAAATTCAACTTACAATTGACCAGCCGTTGGGACGGAAGTAGTCGTTTCGGTACAAACAATCGTTATGGATTCTTCCCGGCAGCTGCCTTTGGTTACATTGTAAGTGAGGAAGATTTCTTAAAGAAAAACAAAACAATCAATTTCTTGAAGGTACGTGCAGGGGTTGGTAAATCTGGAAATGCAAACTTCGATAACTACGCTAGATGGGGTACTGTAACACCAAGTTCAAACTTGCCTTACTATAACGGTCAACAACAATTGGCTGTTGCTCGTTTGGAAAATCCGAATTTGCGTTGGGAAAGTACAGTAAACTATGATGCGGGAATTGAAATGCAGTTATTCAAAGGAAGAATCAGCACAGAGGTTGTTTATTACAACAAGCAAACCAGCGATGTAATTATGAATGTTTCTATTCCGGTATCTATTGGATTTGGTAGCTTCTACGACAACGTAGGTAAAATTGAAAACTCAGGTTTAGAATTCACCTTAAAAACAATCAATGCTCGCTCTAAGAACTTCCAATGGACATCTAACTTAAACATTGCAAGAAACTGGAACAAAATCACAAGTATTGGGGTTTATTCTCCTGATGCAATCAGCGGTGGAACAAACGACACCCGTGTGGTTGTTGGTGAACCGGTTGGAACGAACTTCTTGGTTCGTTATGCTGGTGTTAACAAAGAAACTGGAGCACCTCAATATTATGATATCAATGGAAACATTACTTCCAAATGGGATCCTTCAGACCGCGTAGCTGTTGGAAATATCCTTCCAAAAGCATTTGGTAACTTCTCTAATACATTTACTTATAAAGGATGGGATTTGAGTGCCAATATCTACTTCAATATTGGTGGTAACATATATGAGAGTTCTGTAAAACGTCAAATGAGTTTGATTACAGACTGGAACATGGATCGCCGAGTTTTAGACAGATGGCAAAAACCAGGGGATGAAACCAATATCCCTAAAATGACTTTGAGTACTTTCAATCATGGTTCTACTACCCCATGGATCAACACCGATTTATGGTTGCAAGACGGATCATTTGCTAGATTGAGAAACATCAGCTTGTCGTATTCTGTGCCTAAATCTGTATTGAAAAACAGCAAATTCGACAATATCAAATTCACTTTTGTGGCAACCAATTTATTGACGTGGACAAACTACACTGGTATTGACCCAGAGATTGCCCGCGACTTTGAAAATGCTACAGACAGAAATATGAGTGGTAGCATCACTTATCTCACAACTCCTCAAGAGAAGAGTTACAGTTTGGCCATTAATTTGACATTCTAATGAAAAACATTTTTAATTTGAAATATACGTTTACCGCAGCCATTTTATCTGTTGGTTTGATTTTAGGTGGATGTGAAAACATGATTGAAACACCTCCACCGAACGAAATTCCAGTGGCTGATGCTGTTAAAACAGCTGATGATTTGCAAAAGCTATTAAATGGCAGCTATAACGAACTAGCCAACACACATGGTGGATTTTCTCAAATGTTGGCAGAAATGCTTGGAGATAACCTCAATTTACCAAATAACAACGATCTAAAAGAGGTATACAATCACAATGTGTTGTTTTTCAACACAACCAGTGGTGGTTATTACTCCATGATTTATCGCATGATTTTTAGAGCAAATTTTGTTGAATCTAAAATCAACGAAGTTTCCGGATTATCTGCAGAAGATAAAAATAGAATTTTAGGAGAAGTTGCCTTCATTAGAGCTCTTGGTCATTTCACGGCAGTGAGAATGTACGCACAACCTTATGGTTTTACTTCAGACAACTCTCATCCAGGTATTGCCATTCAAAGAAAGGTAACCACACAACCAATGCCAAGAGAGAGCGTTGCAAATGCTTACGCATCAATTATTGCTGATTTAAACACTGCCACAACCAACTTGTCTGAAAGCAATGTCTTGAATACCAATGGACCTTGCTATGCAACAAAATGGGCTGCAAAAGCATTGCTTGCAAATGTTTACTTCCAAATGGGAAGTTACAAAGACGCTGGAGATTTGGCCAATGAAGTAATTGAATCTAATAAATTTACGTTCTCAGACACTGTAAATTTATTTGACCCTAAAGGATATTCAGAACATATTTTTTCAGTTGTGAGTACCGGCATTTCTGATAAAAGAAGTGGAGGTTATTCAGACAATTACGCCCCAGGTGTTCCTACTTGTCAGTTAGACAAAGCTCTTTGGGCGAGTATCAAGTCCAACACAACTGATAAAAGAATTGCCATGCTTCAAGCTGTAAATCCTGGAGCGTCAAATGAATTTATTCGTTCTAATCAATTCAATGCACCATTCTTCAATGTGCCAGTTTTACACCTTACGCAAATGATGCTTGTAAGAGCTGAATCTTATGCTATGACCAACACAAATTTAAGTGTGGCTATCACCGATATTAACAAAATCATTGGAAGAGCCTACACCGATAATTCTAAAGCAATTTCAACTTCTGCGGCGGCCTCTGAGGTTTTGAATGCCGTTAGAGCTCAAAGAAGATTAGAAATGTTGTTTCAAGGTGATAGAATCCAAGAAATTAAACGTTTAGGTGCAATTGAAGGACAAAATCTTTTTGTGCACGGACACCCATGGAATTGTAAAGGAATTATCATGCAATTCCCAATTACAGAGAAAACAAGTATTTTTGAAATTAACCCAACTGGAGGTTGTAACTAATGAAAAGTAAATTATTTATTGGCATTTTAGCCTCTGCTTTAATGTTTGGATTTCAAGGTTGTAAACCTGAGAAAAAAGAACTAGGACCAAAAGTGAGTCAACTTGATGGCATCGCTGGAAACTGGGTTCTCGTAAAAACCGATCAAATTGATGTAAATGTTCAATTGGCATTTACCGAAAGTGATACCTTATTGGATGTTTCAGAAGTCATATTGAATTCTACTCCTATGGAAATTTCTTTCGTAAATCAACTATTTACCTACAACATTAAAGATGGCAACGGTAGCGATTTGTTTAGTTCGAAAACAGGTAATTGGAAATTCGACAACAATGACTACCCTTCTAAGGTTGTTTTTAATGATGGAACGACTTCACAAATGGATGTGCATTTGATTCGTCCTGTGCGTCCTCAAGATCGTTACCTCATCTTAAAAATCAACAAATTCCGCGGCGGTAAAAGAACCGTTTGTTATCACCTTTGGTTTGAACGCAAAAATTAATCATCATGAAAAAACTTATTTTATTTACAACCATCATATTTTCAATTGGATCTTCTTGGGCTCAAAAAGCTTGGATTACTCCTGATCCTGCAAACCTTGATGACAGTATCACCATTTGGGTGGACATTAAAAAATGTGAAAGACAGCAACTTGCAGGGACAACTGACCCTTTGTATATGTGGACATGGGCTCCGAAAGAACATCCCGTAGGACATCCATTACACAATGGAACATGGGGTGCCAGCAACGAAGCACTCAGATTTACTTCAGCTGGCAATGACATTTGGTTTTACAGAATGATACCTACCAAATTTTATGAAGTAACAAAAGCAGACCTTTACAGCAAAGGCATCAATTTGTTATTGAAGAAGAAAGATGGCACTGGTACTGTAAGTGGTGGCGAAGACAAAACTGAAGACTTAACCATCAAAATTGAAATGCCCGTTTCTGGTCCTAAAAAACTTTACTCTTTCCCAGGACTCGTTTTAAAGGATACTTTGAGTATTTCTCCTGATGATGTTTTATCGATCATTTACGACAGAAACATTGAACCCAACGATACATTGAAATCCAAATCTGATTTTTACTGCGTGGTAAAAGCGAGATACGGCAGTGGTGCTACTGAGTTCTTTTATTTCGTAGACGGCGATAAACTCACAGCGGCCGACAAAAACATCAGTGGCATTGTTCCACAATTCATGATGAAGGACATTGGAGGGGGCAAATTCAGATACAGTTTTATCCCCAATAAAGTGTTTGAATCTAAAAACACCCAAGGGTTGCCTTTGTTATCCATTAAGTATCGCATTATGAGGGGATACATTAGAAAAACCTTCGATATTGTAGAGGAAAGCCCTGAATATTGGTTCAATACTACCAAATAATATTGCAAAAATTATTCAATTATAAAAAAGGCGATCCATGGATCGCCTTTTTTATTGTGTAAAAATGAATTTAAGCGCTTTTTAAAGCACTTCAACTTCATTTCTATACAGATCCTCAATCGTTTCGCGTTTGCGAATTAAATGGGCTTTATTTTTATAATAGAGCACTTCGCAAGGTCTTAACCTAGCATTGTAATTATTGCTCATGGTAAAACCATAGGCCCCAGCGTTTTTAATTCTTAATATATCACCCTCACGAACCTCTGCTATTTTACGGTCATAACCCAAGGTATCGGTTTCACATATATACCCAACCACGCTGTACAATCGCGGATTTGATTTTGGATTTGATATGTTTTCAATATGATGATAAGCATCGTAAAACATTGGTCGAATCAAATGGTTTTGACCACTGTTAACCCCGATAAAAACTGTAGATGTAGTTTGTTTAATGACGTTGGCTTTTACCAACAACGAACCCGACTCACTCACAATGAACTTACCCGGTTCAAACCACAAAGCCAATTCACGGCCATAGGATTTGCAAAACACTTTAAATGCATCCGCAATTTTGGCACCCATTTCTTCAATATCTGTAACGATGTCTCCCTCTTTATATCCCACTTTGAATCCTGAACCAAAATCCATGAATTCTAAGTCTGGAAAAGATTGAGCGGCATCAAACAATAAATCGGCACCGCGTAAAAACACATCGGCATCTAGAATATCACTTCCCGTGTGCATATGCAACCCGTTTATACGAATTTTATGAGATTCTACTACCCTTTGCACATGTCGCAATTGGTAAATCGAAATTCCAAACTTCGAATCAATATGTCCTACCGAAATATGACTATGTCCCCCGGCCATAATATGCGGATTTAATCGAAGGCAACAAGGCACTTGGGAGCCATATTCATGCCCAAACAATTCAAGGGTTGAGATATTGTCGATATTGATGGTAACCCCTAAGTTTACCGCTTCTTTAATCTCCTCAAAGTCTACACAGTTTGGAGTATACATGATTTCTTGCGGTAAGAAACCAGCACGAATACCGAGTTGTACCTCTTGAATAGAAACTGCATCTAATCCTGCACCTTGTTGTTTCAACAACTTCAAGATATTGATATTGTTTAAGGCTTTTAATGCATAATGCAAATGTACGTTCACGCCTGGAAAAGCACTTTTCAAACGTTGATATTGATGAACAATTCTTTCACCATGATACACATACACCGGGGTGCCGAATTCTTCGGCAATTTCTAATAATTTGCTGTTACTAATGTCTTTCATTTTTTGTCAAAAAAAAAAGCGGGGTATAAAACCCCGCTTTCGTATTAAATGCGAAGTTTTACTTATTTAATTTGTTTTTTCTTAGAAGTGATATCCACTACAATTGGAGTTGCAATACACAATGAAGAATATGTACCAATGATTACACCAATTAACATTGCGAATGAGAAGTTTTTCAATGCATCACCACCGAACAAGAACAAAATGATACACACCACAAATACAGTAGATGAAGTGATAATTGTTCTGCTCAAGGTATCATTCAACGCTAGGTTAATCATAGCAGTATCGTCTTTTTCTGAACGTCTAGAAGTCAAGAATTCACGAATACGGTCAAATACAATAACTGTATCGTTGATTGAGTAACCCAAGATTGTCAATAACGCCGCAATCAAATGTTGGTCAAATTCAGTTGGGAATGGCACATAACCGTCAACAATTGCATAAACCGACAATACCAACGCCAAGTCATGTATAAGAGAAATCGCTGCACCCAAACCGTAAGCAATGTTTCTGAATCGGAATACCAAAAACAAGAAAATACCTACAACTGTCAACATTACCAAGAATCCAGATTTGTTTCTAATTTCAGTAGCAATGGTTGGAGTAACGTTTGAAACTTGCAATACAGGTCCTTCTCCTTTTTTGTTTTTCACCAATTCAAATTCAGACAAAGACTTTAATAAGTCAGTTTCAACTTTTGCTTTGCTTTCTTTGCTTTGCTCATTCAACAAGTAAGTAGTAAGAATTTTGTATTGACCTTCAGATCCAAAAGTTTTTACCTCATTGCTAGAATTCGGCAAACCTTTATCTAATGCTTCTTTAATTTGATCTGTGTTATATTTCTTATCAGGATTGAATTGGATGGTGAAAGAGTTACCTCCTTTGAAATCAATACCTGTAGTGATTCCACCTTTAGAAATAAATGCTACAATTCCTGCTACAATGATTAAACCAGATACCAAATAGTATTTCTTTCTGTTTTTAACCCAGTCAAAGTTTTTATCTTTTAAGAAATTATTGTTCCACTCAAATCCAAATTTGATTTCTTGTCCTTTGTCAGCTCTTCTATCCAACAACAATCTTGTGATGAACAATGCAGTAAACAATGAACTGAAGATACCAATAACCAAAATAATTGCGAAACCATAAACTGGACCAGCACCTGTGAAGGTCAAAATAAATCCTGCCAATAAGTGGGTTACGTTTGAATCGATAATCGCACTCAATGCATGTTTAAACCCTTCATTGATTGCAGTTTTCAATGCTTTACCTTGAGCCAATTCATCTTTGATACGTTCGTAAATCAACACGTTTGCGTCAACCGCCATACCAATAGTAAGGATAATACCCGCCATACCAGGAAGTGTTAATGCAGCACCCAAGCTTGAAAGTACACCCATAATTAAGAATACGTTACCCAATACAGCAACAATTGAAATCCAACCAGCTCTGTTGTAATACACAATCATGAATACAACAACAGATAAGAAACCAAGAATCAATGCCATGAAACCTTGAGCAATTGAAGCATCTCCCAAAGAAGGACCTACAACTTCACTTGCAACGATTCTAGCAGGAGCAGGTAATTTACCCGCTTTCAATACGTTTGCTAAATCTTGCGCTTCACGGATATCAAAGTTACCAGTGATTTGGCTGTTACCACCACTAATTTTTTGATTTACACTTGGAGCCGTATATACCCTGTCATCAAGTGCAATTGCAATGTATTTACCAATATTTGCACCAGTAACTTGAGCCCAACGAGAAGCTGCAGATGGTGTCATTTCCATTGAAACTTCTAATTGACCAGTTTGGTTGGTGTTTTCGCGAGCATCTGTGATGATATTTTCTTCTTCAGACGACAATGCCGCATTTCCATCTCTATCACGCTTCAAGAAATATACAAAATACTCATCAGAGTTTGTCAATGGTTTACCATTCATATCGTAATCCATTGGCTTCGCACTGAAGGCAATTTTTACAGAAGGTTCAAGAATGGCTTGGTATTTTGCATCTGATAATATTTTTAACAATTTTTCACGGTTGATACCTTTGATGGTACAAATTGAAGAACCTTCACCTTTACCAAAAGGTTTCAAAATAGAAGACAATACACTCTTGTCGTTGCTCTTTGCTGCTGGCGCTTTAGCCAATGAAGAATCCGCAACTTTGTTTGTGTCTGCAGCTGCAGTATCAACTGCGCTCACTGTTGAAGTTAAAGTAGAAGCTTTTACAAGGCTGTTAAGAATTTTAACACCTTCCATTCCACTGTGTACTTCAAAGAACTCCAATTTAGCACTTTTCTCAACCAACTCTTCCATACGACGAGGGTTGTCAACACCTGGCAATTCAACACTAATTCTACCACCTTCAACAATTTGAACAACTGGTTGTGTTACGTTTGCTTGGTTGATACGTTTTTCAACAACCGATTTAACGTTTGCAACTGCAGTATTGATAGAAGATCTTAAATAGTTTACTACCTCAGTTTGGCTGCTGTTTTGCTGAATTACTGAATTGTTACCTTTTACAAACAAAACTGCCATATTTCTGCTTGGAGCGATTTCTTTAAACGCTGCAACAAATGCATCTACATAGTCAGTTCCTTTTTTGATAACCGCTTCATCAGCAATTTTGCACGCTTTGTTTAAATCAGCATCCTTGGGATCGTTTGCCAAAACTTTTACAATCGCATCTTTTTCAACTTCCAAGGTAACGTTCATACCACCACGCAAGTCTAGTCCTAAGTTGATCTCTTTTTGCTTACATTCAAAGTAAGTATAACCAACTATTCCCAAGAAATTGTAGTATTCTTTGTTTCCTAAGCTATCGATGTATCTACGATATGCATCTTTTTCATTTTCACCGGCTTTTGCCTTCTTAGCAGCGAATGCATGAGCCTCAGTTTCAAAGCTTTTTGCCTTGAAAGTGAACGACAATTGGTACAAACATGCCAATGCCAATACCACTGAAAAAATTACGACTGTTTTATTACTTTTCATTGTGAGTTATTCTCGTTACAATATTATTCGGGTCGCGAAAATAAGGAAAAAAATGTATGTTTTTCGCTCTTTTTAAAGTGATTACAAATATTTTTCAACGAATTTCCCAACCTCTTCCATTTTTTGAGCTTGCATACAAGTGAAATGTCCCTTCGGACAATCACTGTATCCCAATTTGGAACATGGCCAACAACCTATGTCCCCAACTTCAAAATCCTTTAATTCAACACCTTGCTTCATTACCGGCGACATACCATAATCTTTGCTCGTATTGCCCCAAATTAACCCAATGGGCTTGCCCAACGCCGCCGCAATGTGCGCCATTCCTGTGTCGGCAGATATCACCACTTTCGATGATTGAATCACACTCGCCGATTCATTTACTCCCAACTTTCCACAAACTGAAATTACACTCTCTGGGAAGTTTTCCGCCAAACGTTGCCCAAGCTCGGTCTCCTCTGTCCCCCCAATTAAAACAACTTTTATTTTTTGCATTTCTGCAAATAATTCTTCCAATTTATTTTCCGGAATTCTCTTTGAAGCATACGTTCCTCCCAAAACCACCACCGCATAATCACCAGAAATATTGGCAGTGTTGCCTGTTTCAGCCACCACAAAATCTAATCCCTGTTCATCATTTTCAATTCCAAACGGCTGTAATATTTCGATATAACGAGCCACAATTGAGTTGACCGAAAATATTTTCCATTTGGTTAATGTGAATAGAAATTTGAACAAATTTTTCTTTTTCACCGACACACTTGGTGCCTGCCAAAACCTCAATTTCACGATGAAACTTCTCAAATTAGAATGCAAATCCACAACTGCATCAAACGATTTCAATGTCAATTTGTTGCGATCATTCTGATCATCCCAACTCAAAATTTCATCTATATACTCATTGCCTTTCAATAAGTTTGAAAACTTCTTTTTCGTAAGAAACGTAATATTCGCTTGCGGATATTTATGCTTTAACACCCTAAAAACGGGTGTACACAATACGATGTCACCAATGGAACTGAAACGAATGACCAATATCTCCTTCATATCAAGTTCTTCAACTTTCGTCGTTCCATTAAAAATGCTTCAAATTCTTCTAAATTCTTTGCATTCAGGGTATTTTGTGTCAATAACCCACCTTTCCTCGCCGCCAATGTCCCAAAATACATGTCGTGATACCCCATTTTCTCATGTGCATCGGGATTGATACTCACCCAAACCCCTTTTTTTTGTGCATATTGAATCCATGTCCAATCAATGTCTAAACGATAAGGATGGGCATTCAGTTCTATGGCAACATGGTTGGCCGCACAAGCGTCGATAATCAATTTATGGTCAATTGGATACCCACTTCTCATTAACAACAGCCTTCCGGTTGGATGCCCTAAAATGGTCGTGTACGGATTTTCAATTGCTTTCAGCAATCTGGCATTGGCTTTTTCCTCCGACATGGTTAAATTAGAGTGAATGGAAGCCACAATAAAATCGAATTTTGCCAAAAATTCATCTTCATAATCGAGACTACCATCTGATAAAATATCACTTTCAATGCCTTTGAAAATTTTAAATGGCAACAATTTGGCATTCAGTTCATCAATTTCCCTCATTTGTTGCTCCACCCTATCTTCATCTAATCCTCTGGCATAACCAGCAGATTTTGAGTGGTCACAAACGCCCAAATATTGGAAATGTTGAGATTTTGCATATTCGGCCATTTCCTTCAAGGTATTCAAACCATCACTATAATTCGTATGATTGTGCAACACCCCTTTTAATTGACCATATTCAATAAAATGTTGGTCGTTTAAATTGTATTCCAATTCATCTCTTCCCTCTCTTTGTTCAGGAACAATAAATGGTAAATTCTTAGATTGATAAAATGCCTCTTCCGTGGTAAATCCGATGTGTCCACCCTGTTGATAATCCAACATATTTAAATGTTCCTTAGAACCCGTTGTTTCAAACAATACGCGCTCAAAATCAAGTGAATCTGTGCAAATAATTGTGAATGGTATCTGTCCCTCAAATAAAAAAGAAATTTCATCATCTTCCACTTCACATTCAAGTTCCAACCCTTCAAAATACTCGTACAATTCCATCAAATCAATGGAAGTTACACACACTAACCCATTGATGGTATTACAACAACGTCGGAAATCTCCAGAATATTCAAATTTATATCCCGGAAAAATTGATTTTATTTCATCTTTAAACGTATTGCATTTGTCGAGCAACCGGGCATAATGCCATTGCCCCTGAGAAGTCATGGAAAATTCAATGGCTTTCATGATTTCAGCCTGAGTTTTCAAGCCGAAACCTTTGGTTTCAACCAATCTATTTTGCCTACAAGCATCCAACAAATCGCTCACATTATCGATGCCCATTTCTTCCCAAATAACTTTTACTTTTTTAGGACCCAATCCTTTGATATTGAGCATATCCACAACGCCGCTAGGTGTTTTTTGCAACCAAGCATCCAACCCAGGAAAACTACCAGTTTGAATAATCTGTTCCATGGCTTGCGTCACAGATTTCCCAACTCCTTGAATGGTCAATAAATCTTGAAGATCCATTTCTACAAATGGTTCTTTAATCTTTTTAAGGTTAAATGCAGCAGTTGTATAAGATTTGTATTTGAATGGATTTTCATCATGCAACTCACTCAATTTCGCAAACAAATTGAGTTTTGCCAGAATACTGGAATTGTCTGTCATAACCTTTTGCGTTTCGTAGGAATGAAGGAAATTTCACGGGTTTCAACAGCCCTATCGAAATCTACCCAAATCACTGAATTTTCTACATCTCCATGCAAATACATGATATTCATATCTTTGCCTGTATTTTTATTCTTCAATACTTCCACACCAAGAATCACAAATTTTCGACCCGCATACAAAGCCGGTAACTCTGCCGCGTCGTAATCACCTTTGAAAAATGACTGATAAAACCCATTCCCAGTAGCAGTATCGTACCCTGGCGCATCTGGATCCCAACGCGTTCTGCGGTAAATATCCAAATGAACAAATTCAGCAAGCGAAGTTTTTCCAATTAAGGCAGTATCTCCTTTGCCAATTTCAATTTCGACCTCTTCGGGAGGCGGTGGTGGTAATTTCTTTTTCTTTTTCTTGAGGGACGTAGACTTTTTGGTAGAAGTTTTCGAGGGTGCTACCGGCTTAACTTGTGCCGAAAGACCCGCTGTCCATGATAATAAAAACAAACCAGCAATGAAGTATTGATTGAAATATTTTCCCATTTGAAATTTAATTAAGGTAAAAATACACTTAATCTATCAAATTTACCAATTTTTCAGACGCAACGGCCGATAAAGCAACACCCATTCCCCCCATTCTTACACAACAGTGTAAATGGGGTTTTAAAGTTTGAATGATTGGCGTTCTATTGGATGACATGCCCATGGTTCCGCCCCATTGATAGTCAATTTCGGGTTTTTCACCTGGAACAATCACATTTTCAAGGATATCTGTGAGTTGCTTGATAATAAACTCAGAAGTTGATTGCTCCATTGTTTTCTCGGCATCAAAGGCCTTATTTCTGGCACCTCCAATGAGAATTCGGGTTCCCAAACTTCTAAAATACACATAGCCTTTGTCGTAATGAAAAATGCCTCTAAACAACAATGAAGGAAATGGTTTGGTTACAATTACTTGTCCTCTAGCAGGTTGCACATCCAATTCTGGAAGCAATTTTTGAGTAAACCCATTAGTACAAATAATGAGTTCATTGGCCACCATTTTCACTGAAGAATTGGCGAAAAGAAGTTCCCACTTCAGTGAATTTTGCTGTTGAAATTGTGTCAATTGAAAGCCTGAAAAAATTTCAATCCCCAATGAATGGGCATGATTTCTCACTGTTTCATACAACAAATGTGTTTGAATGGCTCCTTCAGGTGGTGAAAAAATGGTTTTATCCAAAATATTCATTCCCAATGGAGCAGCACTTTTCAATTGAAAAGCGGTTTGACCATGAATTTGATGAAGTTGTTGGTTGATCGTATCCAATTCAGAAACGAGAGATTCAAAAATTGGACTTTCATCCTTTTTGAAAATTTCATATCCACCAGAATTTTCATAGCCAATTTTGGTTTCGCCATAAGTGTTTTTGAGTTGCAAAAACCCTTTGTATCGATTTTCATAAAGCGACAATGCGTCGTTTAGCCCAATAGATTTGGCATCATCAAGAATTTCGCCTAAGCTACCAAAACAAGCGAAACCCGCATTTCTGAGGCTCGCAGGAGAACCCATTGTGGCGGCTTCAACAATCCAAACTTTTCGGTGTTGAAACTTGGTTTTTAACTTGATTGCAGATTGTAAACCCACCAAGCCGGCACCAACAACAACGATATCGGCTTTATCCGCCCATTTTTGTTCCCAAAAACTGACAGGAGCCAACATTATGCATTCATTTTATGGCCGATTGCATTTTCATAAATATCGGCAATTTTTGCCACATTTACAAATGACTGACCATTGATGCCAATTTCACCTGAAGTAACAGTTCCAATATGGGTTACTGGCAAACCGAATTCCGAAGCCAACGATTTTATTGAATCTATTTGATTTTGAGGGACAGAAACTACAACACGCGATTGAGACTCTCCGAACAACCAAGCGTCATTACGGAAATTCTGATCGGTACAAATATCAAATCCCAAATTGCCTTGAATGGCACTTTCTAAACACGCAACAAACAATCCACCTTCACTAATATCATGAACGCTTGCTGCCATTTGATTGTGCGACAATTTCTCAAGGAAAAGATGAAGATTAAACTCGGTATCAAGATCAAAGTGAGGACAATTTGACAAGGCCACACCTTTCAATTTTGCTAAATATTGAGAAGATCCAATGTCGTTCTTTGCAGCACCAACCAATAAAATAGCATCTCCTTCATTTTTGAAGTTCAAGCTCATTCTATGTTCAGGTTTTTCAATGATACCCACCATACCAATTGTAGGTGTTGGGAAAACGGCTTGACCAGAGGTACTTTGGTTGTAAAAACTCACGTTTCCACCGGTAACTGGAGTATCGAATTTACGACAAGCTTCTCCCATCCCTTCAATTGCTGATTTGAATTGAAAATAAACCTCTTCATTGTAAGGATTACCAAAATTCAAACAGTTTGTAATAGCGGTTGGAACACCACCAGTACAACGGATGTTTCTTGCTGCTTCTGCCACGGCTATTTGCGTACCAATATTTGGATTTGCATGAACAAAACGACTGTTACAATCTACAGTGAGGGCCAAGCTTTTATTGGTTCCTTTGATTTTAACTACGGAAGCATCAGAAGGCAAGTTTGTAGATTGATTCACGGTACCAACCATGCTATCGTATTGCTGATAAATCCATTTCTTACTTGCAATATTCGGTTCTGCAGCCAATTTAAGGGCCACTTCTTTTGCTTCTTCAATAGAAATATCATTGATTTGACTGATGTCAAATTTTTCAATTTCTTCAAAGTAAGTAGGGGTTTTCCAAGTTCTTTTATACACAGGAGCACCACCACCTAAAACCAAAGATTCAGCTGGAATATCTGCTTCTAACACACCATTCATGAAATAACGAACGTGTTTGGTATCTGTAACCATACCAATTTGAGCGTAGGTTAAATCCCACTTTTCAAAAATGGCTTCCATTTCTTTTTCTCTTCCCTTTTCAACAATCACCAACATACGTTCTTGGCTTTCTGATAAAAGGAGTTCCCATCCCTTCATTCCAGCTTGACGCATAGGCACTTTATCTAGATGGATATCCATTCCCACATCTGTTTTGGCACTCATTTCACTTGTGCTACAAGTGATACCAGCTGCACCCATATCTTGCATACCAACAACTGCATTTGTTTGGATAATTTCCATTGACGCTTCAAGGATAAGTTTTTCCCAGAAAGGATCACCTACTTGCACAGAAGGCAAATCGTTGATACTGTCGTCACTCATATCTTTTGAAGCAAAGGCAGCACCATGAATTCCGTCTTTACCAGTTGCAGAACCGAAGATATAAACAGGATTTCCAGCAGGACCTGCACCAGCAGAAATACTCTTTCCTACTTCCACAATTCCAACACTCATTGCATTCACAAGGTTGTTTTGTTCATAGCAATCATCAAAGTACACTTCACCACCAACGGTAGGGATACCGAACGCATTGCCATAATCACCAATTCCTTTTACAACACCTTTCACCAACCATTTGGTACGATCGGTATCAATGTTTCCAAAGCGCAATGAATTCAACTGAGCAATTGGTCTTGCTCCCATCGAGAAAATATCTCTATTAATTCCACCTACACCAGTAGCAGCACCTTGATAAGGTTCAATTGCCGATGGGTGGTTATGACTTTCAATCTTAAAACAACATGCCAATCCATCTCCAATGTCAACCAACCCGGCGTTTTCTTCTCCGGCTTCAGCCAACATTTTAGTACCACTTTTGGGCAAAGTTTTTAACCAAACAATAGAGTTTTTATAACTGCAATGTTCGCTCCACATTACTGAATAAATAGATAACTCTGTAAAGTTTGGTTCACGACCTAGAATTTCGCAAATTTTGTGAAACTCTTCTTCCAACAAGCCTAATTGTTTGGCTTGATCTAATAGCGATACACTGTTCTGTTGCATTGCTGCAAAAGTAGTGATGAAAAAACGGAATTCGTAAAAAAATTATGGACAGGTTTTACCCATTATCAACGCAGCAAGAAAATATTGCCGTTAATGGTATTTCTTCTCACCCTATCTCCTACTTTTTGCTCGTATCTATAAATAAAGGTGTAAAAACCTTCAGGACAAAGATCTCCTAAATAGTAGCCCGGCCATTTGAAAGAATTGGCTTCTGAATTATCGAAAACTTTTTCACCCCAACGGTTGTAGATATGCAACAGTGTAGGCGTAATTCCTCTACCAATAATTTCAAAAGTATCGTTTCTGCCATCAAAATTAGGGGTGAAAGCATCCGGAATAAATACATCACAAAATCCATCAGCTAAAGAAACCACAATCTGATCAGAGGCCACTCCACAGGCATTTGAAACAGTTACGGTATAGGTACCAGAACTAGCAACATAAATAGTTGTACCTACGGTACCGTTGCTCCAAGTTGTGGTTGCACCAGGCCAAGAAGCCGTCAATTGCAGCAATGAACCTTTACAAATTAATGTATCATTCGGTAAACTTACCTGAGGGGTAAGTCCCTCCTTAATGAAAACTGTATCTCTCCATTTACACCCTCCGTTGTCTACTTCTGCCCAATATGTGCCTGCAACCGTAATGGTTCTTGGATTTACCGATGTTCCATCTTCCCATAACAAAGTTCCTGGTGCAGTAACAATTAAATCAGCCGTTGCACCATCGCAAACCACGGTATCTTTTCCGAGGCTAAATTTAGGCAAAGCATTAATTTTTATTGGGGTAATTAAAGAATCCGGACAAAAGCTGTCTTTGATTAGGTATTTAATGAAATGCATTCCAGCTTTTCCAGGATAGTAAGTTGTGCCCACAAAACTACCTGTTGAAGCAGAAAATACGCCTCCAGATAACGCAGGAGTTAACACAATTGGTGCACCATTTTCACACACGTAAGAAGGAATTCCGGTAAATGTAGAATTATTATTACCTTTCACATATACCATGATTGTGTCGCGGCTTTTACATCCCTCAGGACTTTGTGCTTCATGGATAATTGGATAGTTTCCTGCAGCTGTGTACTTGTGCGTAATTGATTTATTTACCGAAGTAGTGCCATCGCCAAGGTCCCAGTAGAAACTCGACAATCCTGGATATTTGTTATCAAATACAAAAGAGTTTGTTGCGAAACATTGGATTGAATCATTGATATAAATTCCACTTGATGGATCAGGAATAACCCTTACCCAAATTGAAGCAGTATCTGTGCAACCGGTTCTCACGTTGTCGTAGTATGTTTCTGCTTTGTATTGAATTTGATACACTCCCGCATTGTCAAACGTTTTGGTTGGAGAAGGAATGGTAGCAGAATCAGATGGCGAAAAATACCAGGTTCTGGTATAGGCGCATCTAGGGATGTTTGCAAGGGTTGTATTATCAGCAAACTTGAATTGATTTCCAATCAAACATTGGCTCAACTTGTTGTTTTTCTCAATTGGCACACTTACCGGCCTTGGAATGATAAATACAGCTTTTGTAGCTGTAAAGTTATCGTTGCAACCTAATGCAGGAGAAGCAATTAGTGTCACCAAGAAATTACCGCCTTTGTTGTAGGTATGGGTAACGTTAGTACCTGTTCCTGATGTAGCATCTTGAAACAACCAGGTATAGGAAATACCTGTAAATGTTGCACTTGATTTATTCGTAAAAGTTACAACATTTGTTTTATCGCAACTATCGGTATAATTAAAATCGAAATCCAGTACTAAGTTTTGTGTTTTGAAGGATGTTGTAGCGTATGAACTTGTCAAATAATTTGGACTTGCAGCACCATCGTGTTCATATACAGCAACGTAATATGTGGTGTTTGGCTTCAAGCCTGTTAAGGTAAAATTGTTGTTGATGTTGTTCCAACAAGCATAATTCCCAGAGCCTAAATCATCGCCAGCCATGAAATTTGCAAAAGCGGTGTAAGAGGTTCCATCAGAAGGATTTACAGAAACGGCAGAAGCTTCTTTTACCACTATCAATCTCCACCCACCATTGCCATTTGTCCAACTAATAGACGCCTTGTTACATTGAATACTTCCAACTGCTAAATTACTTGGTGCTATTGTAGGTTCAGCCCCAAAAACAGTGTTGAAACCCAAAATACTAAAAAATGCAAATAGTAATTTTCTCATCATGCCAATTACAAAGATAATACATATTAGACAAAAAAGTACACCAAAACGAAGCCCCTACTATTCTGGGAGTTGAATATCTTCTGCTGGAATCAATTCTTTGTTCATCAATTTCAATAAAACTTGCACTAATGTAATTACATCTTTGTTGCAATATGTGGATATTCTTTGAATGTCTTTTTCTCTGTAATACACATCGGCAACCATGCTTCCATCGATATCATCTTTGGGAGTAGGAATACCAAACAAATGTGCCAATAAATTCAGGGAGACAAAGCTTTTAAAATCTCCAAACTTCCACAATTCCATGGTATCGAGATTGTTGATTTCCCAAGGTTTTTTGCCTGCATTATCAAGTAAAAAAGGGATTTTAATTCCATGTACAAGCATTCTTCTGGCAATATAAGGAAAGTCAAATTCTTTGCCATTATGGGCACATAATCGGTGACGGTCTGTTCCAAAATGTCCGTTTAACATTTGAGCAAAATCGGTCAATATTTTTTTTTCATCATCCCCAAAAAATGACTTTAATCTGAGTTTGGGCTGCGATGAATGTCCAGTGATAATGCCAACACCAATACACACAATTTTGCCAAATTCAGCATAAATTGCTGCCCTATCGTACAAATCCGACGGTGTAATATCGTCTTTGGTGAGAGATTTTGCTTTTTTCTCCCATAATTTCTGCCATGATGGCTCCAACAATCCAAAATTTGAATGTTCAGGTACTGTTTCAATATCGAGAAAAAGTACTTTGCTTAAATCCAATTGCGACAAAAACTGCATAACTGTAGGTATACTTGTGAGTATTCAAATCTACACAATGAGGATAACTTTCTTTTTCTTTTCTTCACATTTTTGTGATTTTCGCAAATAATTTATGGCAGAAAAGTCAACCAAACGAAAGAAGCCCAGTGCTCTACCGAGCATTTTAAGCCTTGCGGCCGTGATGTTTATACTGGGTTTGTTGGGTACAACAGTGATTGGATTCAAAGGGTTGGGTGATTTTGTGATTGAAAATTCGAGTATTGATATTTATTTCAACGACAGTATTTCGGAAGTAGATGTGATTCATTTTCAGAACAAAATCAACCAAAAATCTTGGGTAAAAAAAACCAGATTTGTTTCTCGGGAGCAAGGAATGAAAGAAATGGGCGATAGATACGACCCAGAAATCATGAATTATGCCGAAACCATTACGCTTCCATTGAGTGTAGAGGTATATCCAAAAGCAGAGTTTGCCAACCCTAAATTCCAAGAGCAGGTAGTTCGTGAGTTAAAAAAAGATCCAGCAGTTGAAGATGTGGTTTTTCAAAAATTTTGGCTGGAAACCATATCCAAGAATATCCAAAAAACAGAAATCATATTTGCTATTTTGGCCTTGCTTTTCATCATTGTTTCTGTTATTTTGATCCAAAGTGCGGTTAGATTGGGAATTTTTGCCAACCGACATACCATCAAAAGCATGCAATTTGTTGGCGCCACAAATACATTCATTGTGAAACCTATAATTTTCACGTTCATCAAATATGCGTTGATTGCCATACCAATTTCATTTGGTTCATTGTACGTGTTAATTTGGCAATTACCAACCATTTTGGGAAGTTCTGATTTCTCTGTGATGATGATTGAATTCACAAATCACATCAATTTGCAAAATTTGTTATTGATTTCAGTTTCTATTGCTATATTTGGAGTGCTGCTTGCTGCAATTTGCAGTTGGGTAAGCACCAGGAAATTCTTAAGAACCAAAATTGAAAATTTATACTAATGAGTACTTTAAAAAATAAATCTACCGAAACATCTAACGAGAAAAATGAAGGCATGATTTTCAGTAAAGAAAATTATACGTTAACCGCAGTGAGTGTGCTTGTTATTGTTATCGGTTTCGTATTGATGTCTGGAAAAGATGGTAATATTTACGATTTTCGAAGAACCACCCTTGCACCAATCGTTGTAATTGGAGGATTTGTACTTGGTATTTATGCCATTTTCTTCAAAAAGAAATAAATGACTTGGCTTGAAAATGCCGTTTTAGCTGTTGTTGAAGGACTAACAGAGTATCTGCCTGTTAGTTCAACAGGACATCTCATGATGTTCAAAGAATGGCTGAAACTTTCCGGTGATCAACTCGATACCTACATGATTTCCATTCAATTTGGAGCAATATTTTCTGTTGTTGTTTTGTATTGGAAACGCTTTTTTACCAAAAATTGGTTCCCCTTTTATTCAAAATTACTAGTAGGATTTATTCCTGCGGCAATCATTGGATTTTTATTTGATGATTTATTAGAAGCCATTTTACAGACTCCGGTCATTGTAGGAATTATGCTCATTTCCGTTGGTGTATTTTTAATATTCATGGATAAAATTCTCATCCCAGGCACCAAAGAAGTAGATGATGTAAGCTATAAAGATGCAGCCATCATTGGTTTGGTTCAAACCATTGCCATGATTCCCGGAACTAGCAGAAGTGCGGCAACCATTGCCGGTGGTTTAGGTTGCAAACTTTCCAAAAATGCAGCAACTGAATTCTCATTCTTCTTGGCTATACCTACCCTTTCAGCGGCCGGGGCTTACAAAGTATTAAAAAACTGGGATCAATTGACCACAAGCAACCTCAATGATATTGCTATTGGAAACGTTATTAGTTTTATAACCGCTGCAATTGCGGTGAAATTTTTCATCGAAATTGTAAAATCCAAAGGATTTGCATTCTTCGGTTACTACCGAATCTTGATTGGTTCAGCTTTCTTGTTGAGTTTATATTTGTAATCATATGAAAAACTGGAAAACCTTAATATTGGGCTTATCCTTGTTTTTTAGCTACCCTCTTTTGGGACAGAATTCACCAAAATTATCCATTGCTAGGGTTAAATATAATGGAGGTGGTGACTGGTATAGCAGCAAAACTGCGTTAAAAAATCTAATAAAGTTTTGCAATTTCCGCATCAAAACCAATATCAAAGAAGATGAAGCAATTGTAGAAGTTGGTTCCGAACAAATTTTCAATTTCCCATTTGTGTTTCTTACGGGACATGGAAATGTTATTTTCAGTGAGTCGGATGCTAAAAATTTACGCCAATATTTAATTTCAGGTGGTTTTTTACATATTTGCGACAATTACGGACTTGATATTTATATCAGAAGGGAAATGAAAAAGGTTTTCCCAGAATTGGAATTTAAACCAGTTCCATTCAATCATCCCGTTTACCATCAGCAATTTAATTTCAACAATGGACTTCCAAAAGTTCACGAACACGACGGAAAAGCACCCATTGGATACGGATTATTTCACGAAGGCAAATTGGTTTGTTTTTATGATTACGAGTGTGATTTAGGGAACGGATGGGAAGATCCTGAACTTTACAATGATCCACCCGAAATCAGAGAAAAAGCCTTGCAAATGGGTGCAAATTTAATTCAATTTGCATTTACTTTGCAGGAATGAAACGTCCAATTGGTTTTCCTATTTTCAGCTCTGAAAGCAAGCGTTTTGCCGATAAGAATACAATTTTATCCGAGCCAATCCCTTCGGTAGATTTATTAGAACGTGCTTGTTACCAATTGGCACAATATTTCATCAAAAACATCGACCGCACCCAACATCTTCACTTTGTTTGTGGCTCTGGAAATAATGGTGCTGATGGGTTATGCCTGGCGCGAATCCTACATTTTCATGGTTACAAGGTGAAAATATCGTGTGTTCAACATGCAAAAGTTTCAGCAGAAAACACCTTACAGTTTTCTCTCCTTGAACATAGCAATTTGCCAATTTCCATTGTTCAAACGGCAGATGACCTCATTATTCATTCTCATGAAATTATCATTGATGCCATTTTAGGCTCTGGATTGAATAAGAAATTGAATGGCCTTTTGGAACTTATTGTGATCAAAATAAATCAATCTGAATCAACCATTTACAGCATCGATAACCCTACGGGAATTGGCAGTTGGGATCATTTTGAGGGACATTTTATCATGGCCACAAAAACATTTTGTTTGGGCTCAATCACCCCTTCGTTGTTTAATCGGGCATTGTTGCAAGACATTGAAGTGATCGACATAGGGCTCAATCTACAGAATTTGAATCCATTGGGATGGTATCTCAATAAATTACAAAGCCAAGATTTCATTGACAATATATGTCCCCCAATAAAAAAACACGATCATAAAGGCAGCAAAGGACATGTTCTATTGATTGGAGGAAATAAAGGCATGCATGGTGCGATTGTTTTATCGGGTCAAATGGCCAATAAAATTGGCACTGGGAATGTGAGCATATTAAGTCACCCTGAAACGTTACCTTATGTGAGTTCAATACCTGAAATTCAGTTTAAATCGGCGGAGTTAAGTGGCAAAACCACTGATTTCTTTGATTTTGGGGGATATCAATCTATAGGAATAGGACCTGGTTTAGATTGCACAGCAGCCACTACGGCATTTTTAAGTTTTCTTCTTGGAAAAAGAAATTTACCCAAGTTGGTTATAGATGCTGATGCGTTAAATATTTTGTCAAAAAATAAAGCTTTATTGCCTAAAATACCCAAAGAAAGTATCCTAACACCTCACCCAAAAGAATTGGAACGATTGTTTGGAAATTTTGAGTCAGAGAATGAAAAGTGGAAATTTTTATCAGAATTTTCGAGAAAACATGAACTTCACATTTTGGCAAAAGACACATATTCTATATTGTTTTGCAGCGATGGCGATATTTATGTTTGTGGAACAGGAACATCGAAATTGGCAAAAGGTGGCAGCGGAGATAAACTCACTGGTTTAATCAGCGGATTTATGGCACAGGGTTTAAAAACAAAACATGCCGCAATTTGCGGCATGTTTTTATTGAATGAGTTAGCTTAGAATTATTTCAATTCTTTCACCCACATATTTGGAACTGTAGATTCATAGTAGAACAGTCCTTTGTTTGCATCTTTTTCGGTAAAGAAATATTTCATGTAAACATAGTAGCTTTTTGACTTCGGATCGAAGAATTTATAGGCAATTACATCTTTCATGTAGAGCTCTTTGATTTGTCTATTGGCTTTATCTTCATTGCTGTGTAAACCAGCAACCAAGTAGAAACCAAGTGCAGGTTTCACTTTTTCAATAGCTGGAAGTTTGATACCGGTGGTATCATTTCCTAAGCCAAAATCCTCCATATCCTTCAATGAAGTAGCAGTTACTTCTTTTTTCTTGCGAGTGTTAGACTCTTCTGTCACTTCTGTTTCATCTTCATCAGATGATTTTTTGCGTGAATTATCGTTGTCGTCTGAAACAACTCCACCGCCTAAGGCACCAAATCCAATGGTGGCTCTAAATTCGTGGATTGGTCCTAACAAACCACGTTGTTGCCCATCAGGAACTGTATAAGAGTAGGAAACCGAGATTTCATCTTGAGGTTTAAATCCGATATTACCACCAAATTGCCAAAGGTTATTTTCACCAAATCCGATCCAAGCTTGATCTTTGTACCAAAAGCTCAAATTTGCTTGAAAGTAGGTATAATCCCAGTTGTACATTGTGAAATTAACAGAAGGTCGTAAAGACATGTCATTACCCAAATCACCAATATAACCCGCCATAAAACTTGCTTGAGTTTGCAAATCGTAACCAGCTTTGTAATTGTAATAGGTATAATCGAAATGAGGTTTTGGCAAACGAGAGGCGGAGAAACCGGCAAACCATCTTTCAGCCTTGGCAAAAATAGAGGCGCGAAGATCAGCTCTAATTACTGGAGCGCTATACATTATGGCATTAATAATCGGGTCATTTTCATGAATGTAAACGGCCTTTGTAGCATCAAAATTCTGTGACAAAACACCGCCGCTCACACCCAAACTTAAGGTAGTTTTACCTAGACCCAAAGAATATGCATAAGTAGCATAGGCATTATGAACCTCCGAAAAGCCAATATTCTCTTTTAAATACATCAAACCAAAGGCTGTATTTTTGTTTTTCACTGGCATCGACACATTCAACAAAGTATGTTGAGGAGATCCAGGTGTTTCACTAAAAATCTTGTTATAATACAAAGCAACACTTCCTTTTTCATCCGTACCAATTGCGGCCGGAATGGAAATAGATGGATCCATATAAAATTGCTCGATTCTAGCGCCCATTTGTGCTGTTAATTTTGCAGCACTGGCAATCAAGCTTAAAATTAAAATCGTTTTTTTCATAGTTTATCGAATCACTTGAATGTATCCTCTGTACACATCTGAAGTTTGTCTGTTTTTCATGTAGTAGAAATAAACACCATTCGGCAAGATATTCCCTTCTGAATCTTTACCATTCCAATCATTTTGATAATTGTTCGATTCATACACCCTCTTACCTTGACGGTCACTAATAATAATGTCAAATAAGAAAACATCTGGAATTTCAATCAAATCCCAATATTCATTGTATTTATCGCCGTTAGGTGTTATTAAATTAGGAATTTTAACCAATGGAGGTTCAATTACGTTGATGTGAATAGAATCCACATCTGTACATCCATTAGAATCTGTTGCTGAAACAAATAAAGTAATAGAATCTGTCAACTGAACGGTTTTGGTAAATGTTGCGGTAGAATCAACCACATATTTACCCGGGAACCATTTAAAATCTTTCAATGCATTGCTCACGTATACCTCAGCCCTCCGACCTCTAAAAATGGCAGTATCACTGTGTGCTTTTATGTTCGCCGGTGGATAAGCATAAACCTGTACACTATCCATTACAGGACAATTTCCTTTGTTATAAACCAAAAATTTATAATTTCCAGTTTTACTGAAAGGTTTAGACCAAATACTGTCATTGTCGGCCAACCATACAATTGAATCTCCACCCGTTACTGTAAATGTTGCTGAATCACCCTTACACAAAGGCATACTTCCTGATAAAATCCAATTTACTGAAGGTTTGTCAATTAATGTATTTACAGCTTTTAACATTGTATCAGAACAACCATTCGTTGTTTCTACAATCAAAGAAGCGTTAAAAGGACCTGAATTCGAATAATATGTTTTTGTAGATGTTTTGGTGGTATCAAATGCACCATTTCCAAAATCCCAGTAACGATTCACAATTGCAGCCACTGAAGTTGTAAACGTATCCGTAAATTGAACAGAATCAGGAACACAAAGTCCGTCATAGCCAAAACCAGCAGTTGGAGAAGGCACCACAACATATTGATGTGTTACACTATCGGCACAACCATGGATATTTGAAACATACAATTTTTGAGTATACACGCCAAACGTATCATAAGAATGATAATTGTCTACAATTGGCATTTGTACCACCGTATCACCCCAGTGGAATCTCGTATCTTGAATGGTGTCATTGGGATCTATTCCGTAATTCATGTTCATGGTGAATTTATTCCACTTTTCACATTGAATGGAATCATTCGGTACCGCTAGTACATCCAAACCAAATGTTGGTGAAGGCTTATAAAATACTTGGAACACTCCAGAAGTAGAATCTTGACAACCTGCTTTAGAGGTTCCAATTAATGATACTTTATGCACCCCAGGAGCTGTAAAAGTTAAAGCTTCTGCAGTATCTGTACCTTTGATAGTGTCATCAAACGACCAATTCCAGAACATACTATCCTGACGAGGATATTTATCGATCAATCTTCTAAACTTAGTTATGTCACCAAAACAAGCTTCTTTCACCGCATATTTAGGTGTTGGTTTTGGATGAACCCTAAACCAAACAGCCTGGGTATCGATACACATGTTCATTGATTGAACCTCTAACGTCATCTTATAAACACCAACCTTAGCATAGGTATGTGAGGTATTTGGAAATGACGAATCTTTAGGAGAACCATCACCGTATGTCCAAATGTAATATTGAATTGCTTCAGGAGATGCTACAAAGGAATTATTCAAAGAATTGGTTACCTCTCCAATACAAGTTTTGGTTACATTAAAATCAGCTACAGGTTTTGCGAATAAATTAACCACTTTGGTTGTAGAATCTTTACAGTCTGCATCGGAAGTTACCACCAATTTAATTAATCTTCCTCCTGGAGTAGCATATTTATGAAACACCGTTTTATTCAACAATGGAGTTGCTTGTCCATTTACTTTGGTTCCATCACCTAAATCCCATGACCATTTCAACATTTTATCTGGGGTAGGATCAATTGTACCATTTGTGATGGCAATTGACTTGTTTACATCCCAGCATTGGTCAATAACATCAATAGAAACCATTGGTTTCGCATGTAAAATATAATCAACAGAATCTTTTGCTGTGCAACCATAAGAGTTTACGCGGGTTATGTAGATTTTATACGTTCCTGCAGTAGGAAATTTATAATGAATTCTCAAAGAATCCCTATATCCCAAAAAAGGAGACGTATTACCACGACTAAAAGATGGTGTTGTAGGGGTTAATGTCCATACCTTTTTTGAAATTACTTCACCTGATGGAGGTGTGTAAGTATCTGTTATTCTGGTGGTTTGACCTTGACAAACCGCAAATACAGTTTTTGGCAACAAATCTACACTTTGAGTGTAAATATTTGCATTCAAAGGAACTCTCGGCATATTACCAATAATCACATTTGAGTAAGCCGTGTTAATATTGACTGCATTTTCAACTTGCAAAGAAACAACGTAATTGTAACTAGCAGGCGCTGGGACAGTTCTAGAAAATATATGCCATACATTTTGACCATATTTCAAAGGTGAACCATCTCCAAAATCCCAAGTATAAGTAGAAATTAAACTGCCAATAGATTTAGAAGTGCTATAAAAGAAAACTGTATCGCCTTCACAACCGCCAACAACTTTATAGCCAGCAAAAGCCTGATTGCTTCCCAACGTATTCAATCCCCCAAAATAAGCAGGAGAAGAAGAACCCAATTTATTTCCTAGTATATAATATCCTGTTAAATTCGTAATTGCAGTTGAAGTAATTGTACCCAATCGGTTACCTACTCCACCTGTATTATTGATTGTCCATGCAGCCGAACCTGTTGAAGTTAACAACTGTAAATTCGCAACATCATAAACATAATCATCATTTGAAACAGAATCATAGCTAAATTTAACCACATAATTACTTGCTACAACATTAGATGCAGTAGTAGTGAGGTAATGATGATGAACTGAAGAAATATTTCGTGTGGTTGCGGGCAAAGACACGCTAAAAGAAGGTGAACCTGCAATTACTTTTGCAAAGTAATATTCAACAGATGTTCCACTCTTAGAGAAGTTTACCGTAATTGGTCGGTAATCCGAACCTGCACCAACTGGATAAACCATAGCTGTATTATTGGTGGAGCCAATCCAAAAACCACCATCCACAAAGCTATTTTTGTTACCACCAACCAATTTACAACCTGGCAATAATTTAAGATCGGCTGTTGCTGATCCTGCAATTTTTACAAGCCCTGTAGACAAATCCAGTGAATCGGAAATAAACAATTCCCCGTTTAGGGTTGTTGCCGACAAAGTAATGTTTGCACCAGCCGTTTTCATTCTCAGTGATTTGATAATTACACTTGCACCGTCAATATCGAATGTTACACTTTTTGAGGTTGTAACAGCCAAATTATAAGTACCAGACGCAATCACAATCACATCGCCAGAACTAGCTGTATTCATGGCGTATTGTATGGTTAAAAATGGCGAACCAGAGGTAGTACCAGAATTGGAATTGCTACCAGAAGTACTCACATAATATGTGGCACCGAAAAGGTTAAGCCCTAAAATAAAAAAGACAAACGTTAGAAACGCATGTCTTTTTTTTGTATTGTTCACTTTTATAGTTTGAATCATTTTTTATTCTAAAATATTTAGACGATAGTTTATCATGATACGTCACCCCTTTGTTTAAAAGATGATGTTACCATGACAAATTAAAATGGCAAATCATCAGCTTCTCCAGAACTCGCTGCGAACGGATCTGAAACATCATCTGATGGAGCAAACGGATCATTTACAGGCGCTTGGCTAGAAGCAGGCTGACCCATTGGAGCACCATTTGCACCAGGTCTTTCCACTTTCCAAGCACGAACATCGGTGTACCAACGACCTTGGTATTCACGACTTTCTATGTCAACACCGATATTAATAAACTCACCTTCTTTGATATCAAATTGAGAAATTTTTGCTCCCCATAAATTAAAACACACTTTCTTTGGGTAAGTTCCTTGTATTTCAATCACATAGTCTTGCTTTTCCCAAGTTCCATTTTTACCATTACCAGTTTGTTTTGGTAAAACTTGTATCACTTTTCCAGAAATATCCATTGAACAAAGATATGAAGATATCGTTTAAATTAAAAATTTTATTGTTGACCTCCTTGATTCTCCCCATCTTTCAAATCATCGTTTTTCAACTTGCGCTCAACTGGTTTAATTTTCTCACTCTCAATTGATCCAAAAGAATAATCAAAATTGATTCTGAAACCCCACATATTCGTTCTGCGAACTTCATAAAACGTAAATCCTTGTCCCTTGTTCTCTGTTTTATAGTCCACTTGCCAAGCCAACGGATTATCAACGCCAATGCCTATTCCTCCCTTGTCTTTATTGAATCTTTTCTTCAAACCTATCATGTGAAAGAACCAATTTGCGGTATATCCCTGCAATGAAAATGATGGAGCATTGAAACGCGAAAACAATTCAATCATCCAACTTTTCCCAAAACTATATGAGCCCCTGATTCCAGCAGAATACATCAACCCCTCAGTTTTCAAACCGGCCATCAATCCTGTATCCAACAAACTACTTATTTGTACCAATCCCAATCCTCCATTTCCTGAAATCATCCAGTTTTTCCCCTTTAAATTCACATTCAAATCAAATCCACTGGTAATATTCTTACCAATGTTTCCGTAAGTGGTTTGATACACCTTATTAGCATCAACCAACCTGTAAGTTTCAATTGCATTATTTAAACGTTTATGATAAAAATTAACCCCGAAACCTCCAAATTGACCATAATTGCCAACTGAAACTTCATAATTGGTGCTTATTTCAGGTGCTAAATATGGATTTCCTGTAGTCAAATTCAACGGATCACTAAAATTGGTGTAAGGATTTAAGTAAAACAAACTTGGACGTTGAATGCGCTGGGTGAAATTAAATTTCACAAACCCGGCCTTTCCAATTTTTCTTGATATATTCAAAAATGGAATAAAATTGGAATATGGTTTCCCCGTAAAATTACTATCTAATGGCTTATCCATACCTCCTCCAAACGAAGTATATTCATAACGACCTCCGAATTTCACACTGTAATTCTGGTTCACGAGGTAATTAAACTGCAAATAATACGCCCCCACATTTTGGTAATAATTGAAAGCATTATTTCTTGAATCCATGGTGATATAGTTTTTTGAGGGATAGTTCAACGTATCAAAATGATAATCAGAATTTACCAATCTTAAAATTCCCTTTACACCGGTTTCCATCGTAATCTTCGAATTGATAGGTTCAGTAAAATCCAACTGCGATGATATCTCTAAATTCTCGCCTACATTTAAGCTTTTTTCATTCCTGTATTCAACATTTTGCTGATTCAACCTTAAACTCACATAATCAGAATTGTCAGTATTTTTAGATACCTGAGCCGACCAGCCCAATTCTCTGTCTTTCTTATCAAACTTTCGGCGATAATCTATATTAAAATCATACCCCAAAGCTGTTGAAAACCTGTCCGCATCTTGGTTCCACAGAAAATTTAACGCACTATCTTTTTGGCCAATTTCGGTTGTCCAATTATTTTTTGTACTCCTCCAATTGGTATTGATTGATGCAGAAACACTCAATGCATTTTTCTTGTTAAATACGTGATCAACACTAAATGTAATTTTGGGTCCACCGCCCCAATTGTTAAAATCCGACAATTGTTTCATTTCGTTCCAAACACCAGCCGTAAGATTTTCGCGATTGGTGGTGCTTTCGCCCCACGTACGCCACATGTGTCCACCCAACATGGTTGTGAAGTTTGTTTTCCCCCTTTGGATCGATAATGTTCCACCTAAATTGGCACTTCGGGTTCCCAATCCAGCACGTATATTACCAGTATTCCCTTTCAACTTCACATTTTTCATGACAATATTGATTACACCACCAGAACCCTCAGCATCATATTTTGCAGAAGGATTTGTCATCACTTCGATTTTTTCTATATCATCGGCAGACAAAGATTTCAATGCATCGGCCAAATTACCAGAAAGCAAACCGCTAGGCCTACCATTGATGAGAACTCGCACATTCCGATTGCCACGCATGGAAACATTTCCGTCCATATCTATTTCCACCATAGGCACTTTTGACATCATATCGCTAGCCGACATACCCCTACTGGTAACATCCATCGCAGCATTATAAACCAATTTATCACCTTGATTTTCAATCACATTTCCCTGCACTTTAATTTCAACTTCTTCAATTTTTTGTGCTGTGGTGTCCTTTTTTGTTATTTTGGTTGAATCGCGCTGCGCTTCCAACATCCCTCCAGAACAAAACACCAAGATTCCCAATATTACTTTTTTCATTTGTTATTTTTTATTTTGATCGGATCGCGATAACCGGATCCATATTAGAGGCCGATACAGCAGGTATCAAGCCAGAAACGATGCCTACAAAAACAGATGCTACGATGCCAATAAGGGCATCTTCAGAGCCTAAAGACAAACTTGCTCCTGCACCTAACGACGAAGATACGGCAGCATTCAATGCCATTAGAACAATCCAAACCAGGGCCATTCCTAATATGCCTCCCGCCAAACACAGCCATATACTTTCGAATAAAAATTGAACCTGTATGAACCATTTTTTTGCTCCTAAGGCCTTTTGAATGCCTATTTCCTGGGTTCTTTCCTTCACTGAAACAAACATGATATTTGCCACCCCAAAACACCCAACCAACATGGCAAAAGCCCCAATAATTAGGCCTATTTTTTTTATTTGATCAAACAAACCAGAAATGGCATCGGTAATCATCGACATTTTATTCACCGCAAAATCATCATCGGCACCTGGTTTGATTCTTCGATACGCCCTCATGATACTTGAAATTTCTATCTTTAAATCATCTAAAGATACCCCATCTGCGGCCCTGAGCATGATTTGTGCATCTTCACTTTTCTGATATGGAAAATACCCTTTTGCCCATGCGGCATTCACAAAAACAACATTATCGGCACTGTTATTTATCAAACTTTCACCTTCCATTTTACAAACACCTACTACCTTGCAAACTCCTGTACCAATGCGAATTTGCTGCCCTATTGCCGACATTCCAGGATACAACTCTCTTGCCAATTGATGACCAATGATAGCCACAGAAGCACCAGAATTTGCTTCATCAATGCTGAAATATCGTCCCTCACCAATATTCACAGATTGAATCTGATTGTATTCATAACTGAAGCATTTGACTTCGATATTCTTTAGGGCTTGTTTTTCAGATTTTACATCGGTTTGCACGTTGTAAATGTATGCAACAGCCTTAACCTTATCTGAAGATATTCTACTGACCATGAAATCGGCCTCTTCAGGCTTTGTAATGGGTCTCTTTAAATAACGCCACCAAGGATAATTGCTTCCAAATTCATCCCATGGCCATTTTTGTACAAACAATACGTCCGAACCAAACTTCGAAAACTGATTGTTCAAACTCTTTTCCAAGGAATGCACCAAAGCATAAACGGAAATGATACAAAAAATACCAATAGTAATACCCAAAACCGACAATAAACTCCTTAATTTATTTTGCAAGATGGCCGAAGCACTCATCTTGAAAGATTCATATAAAGGAATTCGGACAGACATTCTTCAAAGATACTTTTGACTTTCCTTAATATACGTTATTTCTGATTAACCTTAGGTTTATTTCGTCTGAATGTCTCAAATTCCCGACGATATAACATACCTACACCCAGTGTATTACCGGATACACCATTAGACAATCCATTACTCAACAATAAGTTACTACTTCTAGAGAACGCTTTTAATCTCCAATTTTCATCAGAAGTTTTATACTCTAAATTAAAATTTATAGGAACGGCCATGCTATTCACTAAAACTGCAACCGTTGGATCATAATTCAAATCCAATCTAAGTCTATCCGATAAAAACCATTCGCTATTCACAAACAATTTGGTGTTACTTGTACCGGCAGAACTTCGAACATCATCAATATTTACCTGAATTCGGGTTGGAATACCATATTTTGAAAACAAATCATTCACCACTGAACTAGCAATGGTTGAAACACTATTTCCGGCAAATCCCGTTCCACTAAAATTGCTGGCAGCAGAAGCCCCACTGCTCGAGAAAGATGGTGGAATAAAGTTACCAAACAACAACAATGCCACTGCTTGACGCATCGTTTCATCTTTATCGGTTCTTATTCTCTGTATCACTGAATTTACTTCCGTTGCCGCAGTTCCCGAAGTTGCGGCTAATTCAGGAGCTTGAATATCAAATCCAATTTGAGGACTAAATAAATTTCCTTTCAAATTCAAAATACTGATAATTTTGGTTGCTGGGTATGAATTTGACGCGCTAGAAGATGTAATCATGAGCGTAGATGGCGATATCTTTTTCTCAATTCTTCCAACTAAATCTACGGTTGCGTTAAATGGATCGCCATCCCAAACAATTTTTCCACCTTTATCGAGTGAAATTTTCTTGAGTAAATTGATGCCCGGAAGTGAAAATGAATACTCCCCTTGTTCCACATTATACGCTCCAAAAAGATAGAATTTGCCATCAGTGTCATACACCATTCTCAACTGTCCATTTCCACGACCTCGGATAATATCCCCCAATTTTTTATCAATAATAAACTGAACCTCAGCCTCTGGGGTTGCATCAATATTCATGTTGATTTTACCTATGCTGCTTTCCTCCTTTTTAATGGCTGCCTTGTTCTGAATTTTCCCCAAATGATTGCGAAAAACAATGCTTCCGTAAATTTTATTTTCGTTTGCCGTTAAATATTGAATCGACAAAACGGAGTTTTTTCGCGGCTTTAAGTTAATGTCCATGTTGATTTTATCAATAGGTCCATAAATCCTGCAATTGCCATCTGCCCAAGCCGTTCCATAAAACAACGTATTCTCTTTTTCGGTGGTATTTAATACTTTGAAATTTTTCAAACTGTCAAACTGAACATCCAAATAAAAGTTAGTGAAATCTTTGTAGGTAAATGCCAACTTCATCCATGCGAAACTCTTTTTGGAATCGTCAAAAACTTTTATCGGCCGCACCGAAAACAACCCTTTTTCAGTTACCTTGATATTGCCAGCAAACGTATATTCAGTAGCCAAATAATCAACTTTCACTTTTCCTTGTTCTACAGACAACAATCCTTCTGCCTTAGGTTTTGTTGTTGTTCCAAACAAGTGGAAATTACCTCGCACCGTTCCGTCTTTGAAATCAAGGATTCCTTTTAAAAATGGATCTAATATCTTGAGGGACGTTTTGCGCGGAAATTCTCCATACAAATCCATCTCCATTTCATCGTTTTGCATCAACTGAAGTCCTCCGTTAATGGCCAAGCCTTTTAATGGACCAGTTCTAAACATACTTCGCATTTGAAGTTGTCCTATTTTTTCTGTTTCGGTTAATCCAACATCCAAATCCCCGTAAGAAAACCCATTGTATTTCAATTTATTAACCCCAACATCTCCCAAAAATTTTGGATTTTTCAATACCGCACAAATTTTCACATCACCATTCCCTTTAAAATCTAAACTATCTAATGCCCCTTTGGGGAAAAACGGCGTTAAAACAGTTGGAGTAATGTTACTAAAATCAATTTCCAAAGTATCTAATTTAGACTCAGAAACATTGCCTTTTATTTCCAAATAATGTTCATTATCAGACAAATAGAAATTAGAAATTTTGGTTTTTTCAGGCAAAAATTCAACAGTTGCCGACTTTTCCAAAACCCAATTATTTTGATAAATTCGCATTTGGGTGGTATTAAAATGAAAATCTGCCGCTGCCGTATAAATTTGTCCAGTACCATTCAATTTTAAACCATATCGGTTTTCTATTTCATGGATTTCTGTGTTCAACATGTAAATGTCGTTTCCACAGGCCCAGTAAATTGAAACTTTGTCGTAAATAGTTTGATCAAATTGGGCTTTAGCCGTTGTAAAGGTAACCTGTGTAGGCAATCCAACAGCCAAATCTTTGCGAATTGAAATTTTGGTTTTTTCTCCGCTGAACAATCCATATTCCAATGAAAACGGACCAATATCAACAGAATAATTGTTCGATAAACCATGATAAAATCCCCTAAAAGAAACCGGCCCCAATCTCAATCCAGGAGCTATTAATGCATCTAACCAAACAGTTTGTAGCAAAAACAAGTCGAAATGAACCGAATCTCGGCTTATTTCTGTCGGTTGAGAAAATTTGGAAGGCATCATTTCATACATCACATGATCAATCCACAAACCCGTTTTTGCCAATTTCCATCGTCCTTTGATATCACCATCTATCCAATTACCCACAAACGAAACCTTGTTCAAATCATCCCGTCGAATTACTTGCAACGGCAATACAAATTCTTCTGACTCCCTGTTAAAAATGCAATTTTTAAACGTCACATCCCCCAAAATATCATTAAGATCATTTCCCTTTGAATTGATTTCAACTTGCCCTTTGAATGCAGTGTGCACAGAGTCGAAACCCAATTTTTCGAAATCCAAATTTTGCACTTTTGCAATGATACTAGATTGCTGATTTTTGAAAATATTTTGTCCATCAAACTCCGCAGTAAACAATGCCGAAGGATCCTCCGAATTGAAAAATCCAGAAATCTTACCTTTGTCCAAAAATCCGTCTACCGAGGCTTTGATGAATTTCCGCTTGTTTAAAGTGTAAGAAGAAGTGGAAATATCATATTCAACACTGGCATTTTCATCAAAACCTGTTCCTTTCACATAAATCCCCATATTCGCTTTCCCTAAAAAAGAAGCTTGAGGCAAAAAATGCTGCCAATTGACTGAGTCAACATTCACATTTAACATATATTTCATTGGAAGTGAATCGGTTGAATAATCCAAATCCAACAAACCATTCATATGTCCCATGTTTGTTTTTACATCACCATCCCAATTTAAAGATCCTAAAAAAACATCCAATTTACCATTCAAATTAACCAACCCTACATCTACAATGGTTTTAGGCAATTCCATTTCCGGAATTATTGCATTCAAATCATTCATCGACAACACTGTGCGCTCAAAATCAAATTGATTTAAAAGCGATGGAACATCAGGCAGTCCTATTAAACCGTATTTCAACCTTAAATTTGTTCCGTTGGGGGTAGTTGCTTGGAAATACTGAGCCCTAAGTTGCGACAAAGGACCTCTTACATCTGCATTTACATCGAACTGCAACATTCGGTTCGACAACCAAGGAGCAAACATTCTAAAGTCGTGCATGCACAATTTCGATTGCTTCAATTTCAACACATAAATCACATCATCGAAAGGTTTGTCGTATGGATTCGCCCCTTTGTATGCCATCTCATACTTTGGTCCAATAACAGAATTCGGAGTTTTGAGCGTCATTTTATCCAGCAAAATATGTCTGTCGTTAATTTCACATTCCGCGTTCAAATCCACCAACTCCAGTCCACTCCGCTCTTTGGCTTTTAGCCAATCAATTTTAAACCTGCTGCCATTTTTTGCATCAATGGTATATTTCGGAACATCGAAATCAATGTCCCTCACCCAAATATAATTGTTGTTGTATTCATTGGGGATATTGACAATTTTCCCATAACGATAGTCGAATTGCAGAAATTCTGCTTTTCTCACTTTGATATTTCTGATATCAAATTCCCAGGGCTTGGATGGCGTTTTAGGTCCACCTGAAAAATAATCTCCGATGAAATCAAAATTCATCTTTTTTTCTGCTTCGTAAACCCCAATGTGGATTACCAGTTTATTGATTTCGACACCTTGTACATCAATTTTCTGTTTGGGATATGAAAAATGTGCAATTCTAAAATTGAAAGTAGAAGCAAAAAACAAGGTATCTTCATGTTGATCTTCAATCAAAAAATCTTCAAAATGAAAATTTCTTAAAAAGTCAATTTCAACCGATTTAATCGAAACTTTTGCGTTCAATTCTTTTGATATATAATCAGTTACATATCTAGCTATACGAGTTTGAACATGCTTATTACGGGTCAAAACTGCCACCACACTCGAAAAGAAAACGAGTATTAATAGCATTCTCAATAAGAACTTCCGTAATTTTGAACCGCGTTTTTTCAACCAAACCAAAAGTAACTTTTAACATTAGCATTGAATCCACAATGAATCCTTCTTCCACTATATTGGGCATTGAAAGTAGTTGCGACGATACAGCGGCTGCTATCATTCATAACGGTTCAATTCTATCAAATATTACAGCAACCCAAAAAGTTCACGAAACTTTTGGAGGTGTTGTACCAGAATTGGCATCTCGTGCACATCAAAGCAATATTATCCCCGTGATTGACGTTGCTTTGAAAACGGCCAAAACCAACCTAACAGACTTACATGCAATTGCAGTAACCCAAGGACCTGGACTAATGGGTTCGTTAATGGTTGGGTTGAATACCGCCAAAGCATTGTCGATGTCACTCAATATCCCATTGATTGGGGTCAATCACTTACAAGCCCATGTTGCAGCCCTTTACATAGAACACAACGTTCAATTTCCGATGTTATGTTTGCTTGTTAGTGGGGGACATACACAGCTCATTTGGGTCACAGATTTCATGGAAATGGAAATCATAGGCTCTACCATTGATGATGCGGTTGGAGAAGCTTTTGACAAAGCTGGAAAGCTTTTGGGATTGGGTTATCCCGGAGGACCTCAAATATCAAAATTGGCCCAATCGGGAAATCCAGAATTGTATCTTTTCCCCGATAGTAATTTACCAGACTACCAATTTAGCTTTTCAGGCATAAAAACCTCTTTGCTCTATTTTTTAAGAGACCAAAGCAAATTAGATGCGGATTTTGCAAAAAATAATTTGGAAAATATTTGCGCTTCCTACGAAAATTCGCTGGTCAACATGCTCACCAAAAGAGTAAAAAAAGCCATCAAAAACCTCCATCCGAAATCCATTGGATTGGTGGGAGGTGTTTCAGCCAACGCCAAACTGCGCGATGCCATGAAAGTGTTAGGTGAAAAATACCAAATTGAATCCTACGTGCCTGATTTTCAATACTGTACCGATAATGCAGGCATGATTGCGAAAGCTGGATCCTATCTATTTGAAAAACAACAATTCATAGAGGTATCCACACTTCCTTTTTCTAAATCCAAACATTAAAACGCTGCACATTCAGCAAATGATTATCTTTGTAAAGTGAGCATGTTCCCAACCCCCGAATTGATCGCTTCAGGCAATGAAATTGCAATAGCCCGCGCAATTACTTGGGTTGAAAATGCACATCCCAAAGCCATTGAGCTTTTGAAACAATTAAAAGGGAATTCCGATGTCATTGGAATTACAGGTCCTCCAGGCGCAGGTAAAAGCTCGCTAGTGAATGCTCTAGCCAAATATTGGTCGTCGAAAAACCTCAGAATTGCCATTGTTGCCGTTGACCCTTCTAGTGTATTCAATTATGGATCTCTTTTGGGTGATAGGCTCCGTATGCAAGCGCTATTCATGATGCCCAATGTGTTTATCAGGAGCCTTTCCTCACGTGGATCTTTGGGTGGACTTAGTGGAAGCATCATCGAAGTGATTGAAGTGCTTAAACACGCTCAATTTGATAAAATCATCATTGAAACAGTTGGCGTAGGACAAAGTGAAGTAGAAATTGCCGGATTGGCAGATACCACCATTGTGGTTTCAGTACCCGAAAGCGGTGATGAAATCCAAACGCTTAAAAGTGGCATTATGGAAATTGCAAACGTCTTTGTAGTGAATAAAAGCGACAGAGATGGTGCTGCGGCATTTGCCAGTCATCTGCAAAAATTGGCCCATATCAGATCAACCGAAGATTGGGAAACCCCAGTGGTTCAAACCAATGCCGTGAATGAAATCGGTATAGATTTGCTTTCAGCTGCCATCGATAAGCATGCTGCATACAACAAAGGAAATCAAAGAATGAATGACTTACTGGCGGAAAAAGCCTATACGCTCATTCAAAAACATAAAATGCAAGGCATACAAGTTCTGTCCCTCAGAAATGAAATAGAAAATTTAAGACAGAAAGATGAATTTAACCTGTTTGCTTTTGTCGAAAATAAAATAACTCAGAATTAACGTATCACCTGAATCTTGGTGGTTGAATTTGAAGTACTTAAAATGTAAATACCGGAAATCAAATTCGATACATCAATTCCCATCCCATTATTTACAATTTCGCCACGGGAAACAACTTCTCCAAGATGATTAAAAATCTGGTATGTGCTTCCTACTTCTTTATTTTGCCATTCAACGTATAAAATGTGGCTAACTGGATTCGGATGTACCAAAAGTGCCCCCTTATTCAAGTTTTTAGTAGATGCCGTAAGATCAACCATTGTAACAGCGCACTGGTTTGAGTGTGCTTCCCAACGCGAATCAAAACTCACCATGGCCGTATTCGGAATAACAGTATTCAAAGGCAATTTCTCATACAAGTCTACTTGATATTCAACCCATCCCCCGCTATTTTTAGGATTGCTTTCAACTGAAGTGAGATTGGCTGGATCAAAATTCACCACCAATATTCTTCCTTGTTGAATACTATAAGTAGCTTTTGTAGGATAAAATGATTTTAATAAAACTTGTTGCAAAGGCAATAAATCTGACAAGGTATCTACCATCACCGCTTTGTTCACAAAGGTGCTACTTGTATTTTTAAAGTTCACTGTGTATTTCCAACTGGTATTTTTATAGTCAATTTTTTCACCATTTGATGAAATTTTCTCTACCGCACCATCGCCATTGCTACGTTTTCCGATAGAAAGCTTTATGGTATCAAAATTATCATTTTTAAAGATATCATTTTGCGAAAACAATGACCCAGTCTTAACATTGATAGGATAACTCGATGTTTCAGTAGCATCAACCGGCATCTTGAAATTCAATTCAACGAACCTAGTTTCAAACGGCATCAAATCAATCAATGAGAAAGTTGCTTCTGTACCTTCATAATTGTCGGCCAATGGTGTGCTTGAGAAATTCGTTAATCCAGCCGCATGATTGATGTGAATGGTTGGACCATTGAGTTTTGTTGCACCTCTATTTGTTACCGACATAAGTACCTTAATATCATCGCCTGCAACCAACTCAGGACCATATATAGGCTTTAAACTTACCTCTAAGTCCTTGGTTGTGGGATCCATATATTCACCCAAAAACACTGAAGAATATTTACCCGCACGAATGGTTGTTGCATAGTTGCTTGCACAAACAGTGTACATGTGTCTGTTTGGAGAATGAGAAATTGCATAATCTCCTTCAGGCAATGTGGCAGAAAAATGTCCCTCAGCATCTGTAACCGCAAAATAATTTTGCTTGGTAGCCTTGTTCGTTAATCGAATAACTGTATTCGGAAGTCCTGTTTCAGAAGCTTCTCTCACGCAATTGCTATTCAAATCATAAAACAATGCTCCATATAAATTACCAGCCTCAGATTCAATGCTTGAAAAGAATCTGATATCGGTATTTTGTTCTACAAAATTCCCCCAAACAAAAGCACCGTTTCCTCTTTGTCCTAAGGTGAACAAACCTTGCAAACGATTGCCTGTAAATGTCAATTGCGCATTTTCGTATTTCAACAAAGACGAAGCATTTCCATCTTTCAGAAAATCACCACCCAAAAGCAAATAATTAGGGGTACCGGCAATGGTATTCACTTGAGCAGTTGAAAATGAGTCAAAATCTATGGGTTTACTCCAACCGCTTTTAAACGTTCTAACTTCCGCTCTGTTCCAAGAATCTTTTCCCAAAGCAGCCAATTGGTTATCAAAATATGCCAAAGCGGTTATTTCTCCTGCAAACGGGCTACCAACCCCACCCCATCCGCCATTTGAAGCGGTAAAATAGGCGATGTTACCCGTGTATGAGCCTGCAAAATTTTGAAAATCACCTGCAATGTACAATCGATTACCCACTACTTGAAGGGCGTTAATCAAACCATCGGCACCTTGCGACAAATCACTGCTGCCCAAATAGTTCCAAGCATTTCCATCAAATGAAGCAATATTATTGACTGATTTCCCGTTTACGGTGTTGTTAAATCTACCGGCTACTATGAGTTTATTGTCGAAAACAGTCATGGCCACAATACCATCATTTTTGGTATCAACCACACCAACTTCCGGTTGCCATTCATTGTCTTTATTACTCCATTTATACAAATGACTCACTGGCACTTCCGCATCTCTTGAGGCATTCGCAATGTAAGCAGCCACATACATTTCATTGTTGAAAAATGCTACAGAATGGAAATTGTATGAACCCATTGTTCCCAAAATTGGGGAAGGAGTTGTTAATCCAGGGTAATATTTCCACATCACACCATTCCATCTACCCAACGTATAATCATTTGGTATTGGAGTGGTTAAGTCTTCAAATAACGCAAAATATTCAGTTGTGGTGGCAAAAGATGCAACAACACGTGAAGGCAAACCATTTCCCAATGGTTTCAACACCTGTGCTTGAACAACAAAGATTGCACACAATGAAAATATCGTTAGGATACCTTTCCTCACAAGTTGCAATTTACGCGATATGTTTTGAATTTCTTGCACTGATTCTTACTTGATAAAACGCCAAACATAATAACCCGATAATCCTACACTCCACCCTCTATTTTCAATAGCTGAATTTTGTTTGTACATCGGAGTAAACATCCCCTGAGTATTCAAACGCATTCCAACGCTGTTTTTATTTTTCAATTCTCTTTGCAATCCCACACCAAACTTACCAGACCACAATAAATCTCTATACACACCACCGTCAATATCTTGCAACATCAACGTATGATAATTCAATGTATTTCCCTTCTTAGCCGACAAATAATTGGCTTGCACCAAGGCTTCTGCCGTTACTGACCAATTTTTATTGAGTGAATGTTCATAAATAGTTCCTACAGGAATGCTCAACATCGAAATATTTGAAATTCCCGCATAATCAATTTGCGGGCCTAAATTTAAATAACCAAATATTGGATAATTCCCCAAAGCATCTGCTTCAAATCCTTGCTGCACACTAGCCGGCATACTGTCGCGGAAATGGAAATTCTGCTGGGTGCGATTTTGCATCCACGACACCCCAGCAGAAAGTACCCATTTATTGGACAACTGATATCTTAACGAAAAATGCACTTGAGATGCGCTGAGTGCAAACTCGCTTTCTTTCATTCTTTGCAAATAGTTTTTGTGTACATATTGCGCCAATTCTGGATTCGCACGATACAATACTGAGGTTTGATTTTGATCATACCCCACCTCGAAAGCCCAACGTGACAACTTTCGTTCTAACGGCTTTCGAGATGATGGGGTTTTCAAAGTCAACTGTAAAAAATTTCCGAATTGAAACGGATTTATTTCTGGTGATTTGGATTCAAATTCACCATAACCAACGCCAACAAAAGATGATGAGACTTCTGTGGCTGTAGTTTCTTTAACATCTTCCAACTGCAAAAAATTCCCGATTTCTGAAGACTCTCTCACAACTTTTGAATGAAATTGAGAATTGACAGAAATTGGATTAGATTCTGTAGAAAGGTTGTTTTTTTCTTCATTTTGAGGGACAATAACCGACTTTTGAATACTCAATTCTACCTGAGTGCCTTTATTGTTTGTAATGGATGTTGTTTGAGCTTTCTGATTTGATTGGTTGAAGAAAACCAAACTTGAAACCGCCGCAATTGTCATACTCGCAGCAACTGTCCAAATCAACAAACCTCGCTTGCGCTTGTTTTTAGCATCCATTTTTGAATCCAACTCATCCCAAACAAAGGCAGGAGGCACAGGGGCAAAGTTGGAAAACTTCTCCTGTAACTGTTTGTCGATATTTGAGTTATTCTGGTTCAATTTTTACTTTTTTCTTTAATTAAATCTCGAAGCATCACCCTCGCCCTGCTCAACATACTTTTAGAATTGGATTCTGAAGTTTGTAGAAACTGGGCAATTTCTTTGTGCGATAGATTGTCGATGGCATACATATTGATAACCAAGGAGTATTTTTCAGGAAGTTGTTGAATCAATTCAAGAATCTGTTCGGCTGTTAAATTTTGTAAGCCTTCTTCCTCTTGTATTTCAACATCTGGTGTATCGATATTTTCAATGTCTACAATTGTAGGCCCAATTTTGGTTTTCCGATATTTGGAAAGTGCCAAATTGATGAAAATTCGCGTCATCCATCCCTCAAAAGTTGCTGTATCGCGCAACGTGTGTATACTGTCAAAGATCTTCATGAAACCATCTTGCAACAAGTCTTGGGCATCTGCACTGCTGGGAGAATATCTCAGGCAATGTCCGAACATTTTTGCACCAAAACGCTCGAAGAGTTCTTTCTGAGCTCTGCGATCATTTTTGATACATCCGGATATGATTTCCTCATTTGTTAACAAGTAGCTTCAGAATTATGACGGGAAAAATAGAAAAGGTTGCAAAAAAAAATTAAAATTGTAGCAAATATGTTATGAACCCCATGAAAAATCAACCATTTTGCCTAAAAACTTTTTTTATTTTATTCTCCAGCATATCCATTTGGGGACCATTATCTGCACAAAGTTATAACCGTGAGCAATATTCCGCCACCAAAACAATCATCATTTATACCTCAGAATTTCAAAAAAATAGAGCTTTGGTGTCTCAATTTATTACAAAAAAGAAATATGAAGTACTCAATGAGCAACTCAATTCTGGAAGTTATGAATTGAATTTTACAGCAGAAAAATCAGAAACCACATCCCTTGATTCATTATTTGCAACATTGGGATATATTACCAGCTCTAGTCAAAATAACAACAATCTTAAATATACGGTAAAAAACTTAAAAAACCAAATTGAGGATAACCAGATACAAATTGAACGCATCAAGGCAAAAGGGGCCAAAGATTCTACCTTTCAACAAAAAAACAACACCGAATCTCAAATAAACTATTACCTCGATAAAATCAAAGAACACAATAGAACGCTCAACAACATTCAAGAAAATGAAACCCGTATTTTTGTGGATTTTGATTTACGCGATGAACAATCTGTTCCCTCCGGAAATTCAAGAATTACTTGGGCAAAAATGCCAGGTGTGGCCTACAATTATTTGATGGTTGAAAATCCTAAATTGGGCATTTCCGACGAAGTTTATGCCGGTATGAACCTGAAATACATCTTCACAAAAGGAAAAAGTTTTTTCCAAATTGGCGTTCTGAAATCTCAAAATGCTAACGCCACTACAACCGACACCTTGCTCACCCTTGCACCTCAAACTTTCAATGAATTTTTCACAGTTGAATTCGGACAAGATTTCTATACCAAACATTTTGGCAGAGGAAACCGCAAATTTTTGAATTTATATTCAGGCTATACCATAGGCGGCATGATTCCAAATAAACGCAACGATGAAAACATTGGATTTATTCCGGTAATGAACCTATCGATGGGTGTAGAATTGATCAAAACAAAACACGTTTTACTCGATGCTAGAGGCTCCTATTTCTTGCCGCTAAATGGCATTAACAGAAATACCCGTGGAATACTTTTGGGTGCTTCTTTCAACTTTGTTTTTTAAATTTACGAGATGAATTTCGACAAGAAAAATCTTTCCGAAGCCGAACTTATGCTCCTATACAGGGCATTGCTCAAACCCCGTGTTATTGAAGAACGAATGCTCGTTCTTCTCCGTCAAGGGAAAATTGGCAAATGGTTTAGCGGCATTGGACAAGAAGCCATTTCTGTTGGAATTACAATGGCACTTAACCCCGATGAATATATCCTTCCGCTTCATCGAAATCTAGGCGTTTTTACCACTAGAAACATGACCGATGCACAATTGTTTGCGCAATGGCAAGGAAAAGCCTCGGGATTTACCAAAGGGAGAGATAGGAGCTTTCATTTTGGCTCAAATGAACACCATGTTGTGGGCATGATTTCCCATCTTGGGGCCATGCTGGGTGTTGCAAATGGAATCGCAATTGCCGATTTATTGGAAAATAAAAAACGTGTAACCGTTTGTTTTTCCGGTGATGGAGGAACCTCTGAAGGCGATTTCCATGAAGCCCTCAATGTTGCAGCCGTTTGGTCCTTGCCGGTGATTTTCCTTATCGAAAACAATGGTTATGGACTTTCAACTCCGAGTCAAGACCAATTCAAATGCCAACAATTTATTGACAAGGGAATAGGATACGGAATGGAAACCCTTCAAATTGATGGGAATAATATTTTGGAAGTTTATCATGCAATCTCCGATTTAGCTGAATCTATGCGCCAAAATCCAAGACCCGTTCTGGTAGAAGCCATTACTTTTCGCATGAGAGGACATGAAGAAGCCAGCGGTACGAAATATGTCCCTCAAGAACTTTTTGATCAATGGGCCCCAAAAGATCCTTTGAAAAATTTCGAAGACTTTCTTAATTCTGAGGGATATTTGACCCCAGAATTAAAGAAAAATATAGAATCAGAAATTCTGAATTCAATCAATTTGGCAGTTGAAAGCGTTTTTCAAGAACCTGAAATTCAAGCAAATACCAAAATTGAATTGACAGATGTTTTTGCACAATTTAATCCTATCATCACTGATAACATTGACTCTCAAACTGAAAACATGCGCTTGATTGATGCCGTGAGAAACGCATTATGGCAGGCAATGGAAAAACATGAGAATTTGGTAATTATGGGACAAGATATTGCTGAATATGGTGGGGTTTTCAAGGCTACTGAAGGATTTTTGGAAAGATTCGGGAAACAGCGTGTTCGCAACACCCCCATCACTGAAAGCAGTATATTGGGGGCTGGCTATGGTTTGGCGATTCGCAAGCACAAAGCCATTGTTGAAATGCAATTTTCGGACTTTGTGAGCTGTGGGTTCAATCAAATTGTGAACAACATGGCAAAAAGCCATTATAGGTGGCAGCAAGCAGCAGACGTGGTGGTGAGAATGCCAACAGGCGCAGGGGTTCAAGCGGGACCATTTCACAGTCAAAGCACTGAAGCTTGGTTCTACCATGTGCCCGGACTCAAAATTTATTATCCTTCAACAGCCAGAGACGCAAAAGGTTTGTTGCTAAGGGCTATTGAAGATCCAAATCCTGTTTTGTTTTTCGAACACAAATATTTGTACAGAACCCAAGAAGATGAAGTTCCAGTTGATTATTATTTAATTGATGAGGGACAAGCGTCTGTGCATGATTTTGGGCAAGATGCCTGTATAGTAACCTATGGCTGGGGCGTTCAAAACGCCATAAATGTGATTAAGGAGAATAACTTCAAAGTTTCGGTAATTGATCTGAGAACTTTGGTTCCTTTGGATAAACAGACCATTATAAACGTAGTAAAGAAAACCGGAAAAGTGTTGGTGCTTACTGAAGATTGTTTAACAGGAAGCATCGCCAGCGACATCAGCAGTTGGATTTCTGAAGAATTATTCGTATATTTAGATGCACCTGTGATGAGATTAGGAAGTTTAGATACCCCTATCCCATTGGCAAAATCCCTTGAAGACGAATTTTTACCTTGGGGCCGACTAAGAGGAAAGTTGGAAGAATTAATTAGTTATTAGTTTACGCCTGCGGCAGTTGACGCTGCGCTGTTTACGCCTTCGGCGGTTTACACTTCGTGGTTTACGCCTTCGGCGGTTTACGCTGCGCTGTTTACGCCTACGGCGGTTTACACTTCGTGGTTTACGCCTACGGCGGTTGACGCTGCGCTGTTTACGCCTTCGGCGGTTTACACTTCGTGGTTTACGCCTTCGGCGGTTGACGCTGCGCTGTTTACGCCTACGGCGGTTTACACTTCGTGGTTTACGCCTACGGCTGTTTACACTAAGTGGTTTACACTAAACCTTTATAAACTCTCATAAACCTTTATAAACCTTTAAATCCCCCAGCTTACACGTTAAACCTAAAATGCATGCAGTCGCCATCTTTTACGATGTATTCTTTTCCTTCTACACGCAATTTACCTACCTCACGGCAAGCAGCTTCAGAGCCGTAATGAATCCAATCTTCATAGGCAATAACTTCAGCCCTGATGAATCCTTTTTCAAAATCGGTATGAATCACACCTGCAGCAGCTGGAGCTTTGGTACCTTCAGTGATGGTCCAAGCCCTAACTTCTTTTACTCCAACAGTGAAATACGTGATGTAATTCAGTAATTTATAGGCGCCTTGAATGAGTTTTTCTACACCAGATTGTGTCAATCCCATTTCTTCAAGGAAAATTTTACGGTCTTCGTAGCTTTCTAATTCTGCAATTTCGGCTTCTATAGCCGCGGAAATAATCAAAATTTGTGCATTTTCATGCTTTACCGCTTCTTTTACTTGTTCTACATAAGCATTTCCAGAGATTGAACTCTCAGGATCTACATTACAAACGTACATTACTGGTTTTTCAGTGAGAAGGTTTAAATCTTTTACAAACTCTTTTTTCTCAACTTCAATTTCAATGGTACGTGCATTTTTCCCCTGTAGTAAATGGGCTTTGTACGCTTCACAAACTTCCAAAGTTTTAGCAGCCTCTTTGTCGCCACCGGTTCTTGCTTGCTTCGCAATTTTAGAAATTCTAGCTTCCAAAGTTTCCAAATCCTTCAATTGCAACTCAGTATCAATAATTTCTTTGTCGCGAATCGGATTAACCGACCCATCAACGTGAATGATATTGTCATCATCAAAGCATCTCAAAACATGTAAAATGGCATGAGTATTTCTGATATTACCCAAAAACTGGTTACCCAAACCATCTCCTTTGGAGGCTCCTTTTACCAATCCCGCAATGTCCACTATTTCAATGGTTGTAGGCACTAAATTCTGAGGATTTACAAGCTCTGCCAACTTATTCATTCGTTGGTCGGGCACAGTAATGGTTCCTACATTCGGCTCAATGGTGCAGAATGGAAAGTTGGCTGATTGCGCTTTCGCGCTAGATACGGCGTTAAAAAGGGTTGATTTACCAACATTTGGCAAACCTACGATTCCACATTGTAAAGACATTTGGCTACAAAGTTACTCTAATAAATCACCAATATCTTGTAAAATTTTCTTGGTGAGGTTTTCAGCGGTAGTTAAACTAGCACTTTCCGCATAAATACGTATAATTGGCTCAGTATTGCTCTTACGCAAATGAACCCAATCTTCGTCAAATTCAATTTTTACACCGTCGATGGTGTTCACCGGTTGTTTCTTGTACTTATCCCTGATTTTGTCTAAAATCATGTCAACATCTGTTCCAGCATGCAATTCAGCCTTGTTTTTAGACATCATGTAGGTTGGATATAAAGCTCTTAAACCAGAAGTTTTCATGTTAGAACTTGCTAGGTGAGATAAAAACAAGGCAATTCCCACGAGGGCGTCACGTCCATAATGTAATTCAGGAACAATGATACCACCATTTCCTTCACCTCCAATGACTGCGTTGTTGGCTTTCATGCATTCAACCACATTCACTTCACCCACTGCACTTGCAAAATATTTTTGCCCCGCTTTTTCTGTCAATTCTTTCAATGCTCTTGTACTAGAGAGATTGCTTACTGTAGTGCCTGGCTTATGTTTTAATACGTAATCTGCAATTGCAACCAATGTATATTCTTCACCAAACATTTCACCGTCGTCTGATACAAATGCCAAACGATCTACATCTGGATCAACAACAATACCAAGGTGACATTTATCAGATTTAACCACAGATGAGATTTCACCCAAATGCTCAGCCAAAGGCTCAGGATTGTGTGCAAAATTACCCGTTGGTTCACCATTTATTAAAACAATATCATCTACTCCAAGTGCTTTCAACAACTTTGGAACAGCCACTCCCCCAACACTATTTACAGGATCAACGGCAATTTTAAATTTCTTCTCACGAATCAATTCAGGCCTCACCAAATCAAGTTCAAGAATTTTTTGAATGTGATAGTCCAAATAATCTGTATGGGTTCTCTTTCCCAACATATCTACTGTTGCGAAATTAAACTCTCCCTTTTCAGCAATTTCCAAAATGGCTTCACCATCAGCACCGCTGATGAATTCACCCTTTTCATTCAATAACTTAAGAGCATTCCATTGCTTAGGATTGTGACTTGCAGTGATAATGATACCACCAGCGGCATTTTCTGCCACCACTGCCATCTCTACTGTCGGCGTTGTGGCCAAATCTAAGTCCACAACATTTAATCCCAACCCCAATAACGTATTCACAATTAACTCCTCTACCATTGGTCCGCTGATTCTTGCATCACGACCAATCACCACCTTGCGGTTATCTGATTTGCCGTAAATCCAAGATCCATAAGCAGATGCAAACTTCACTATATCCATCGGTGTTAAGTTGTCTGAAGGAACGCCTCCAATTGTACCTCTGATACCTGAAATTGATTTGATTAACGTCATAATTTTGGGGGTGCAAAAATAGATAAAATTCTATGAAGTATAACTAGATTATGGGAAAAATGTTGTTGAAAGTTTTGCAAAATTGAGTAAATGAACATTGAAATGACAATTCCATCGAATTATTTGAATTTTTATCACATTGATTCAAAAATTGTACCTTTGCAACATGCAAAAAATTGTTGAATGTGTTCCAAATTTTAGTGAAGGAAAAAATTTACAAATAATCAAGCAAATAACCGACGCAATGGAGACCGTTGAAGGTGTTCAATTGCTCGACGTAGACCCAGGGAAAGCAACCAATAGAACCGTTGTGACCATTGTGGGTGAAGTAGACTTGGTGGTAGAAGCAGCTTACAGAGGCATCAAGATGGCCTCGTCCCTCATAGATATGCGAAATCATACCGGCGAACACCCAAGAATGGGCGCTACAGATGTTTGTCCTTTGATTCCAATTTCCGGAATCTCCATGGAAGAAACTGCAGAATATGCCGCAAAACTCGCAAAAAGAGTGGCTGAAGAATTGAATATTCCAACCTATCTATACGAAGAAGCGCAACCCAACAAAAGTAGATCTAACCTTAGTGTGATTCGCGCAGGAGAATATGAAGGCTTCTTCGACAAAATAAAAGACCCTCAATGGGCACCCGATTTTGGAAAAGCAGAAATGAATCCTACCGCAGGCGCCACTGTTATTGGAGCTCGTGATTTTTTAATTGCGTTTAATATCAATCTCAACACAAAAAGCACCCGTATCGCAAATAGAATTGCCTTCGATGTGCGTGAAGCGGGACGTGTGAAAAGAGAAGGAAACCCAATTTCAGGGAAAATTGTAAAAGATGAAAATGGTGAAGATGTTAGAATTCCAGGTAAACTGAAAGCTGTAAAAGCCATTGGTTGGTACATCGACGAATACAATATGGCCCAAATTTCAATGAATTTAACAAATTACCATATCACTCCACTTCACATTGCCTTCGAAGAAACCCGCAAAAGCGCAGATGAGCGTGGAGTAAGGGTTACCGGTAGTGAATTGGTGGGACTTATACCGCTTCAACCGATGTTAGACGCTGGGAAATACTTCCTTGAAAAACAAGGTCTAAGCAGCGGGGTTAGCGAAGAAGAATTGGTGAATGCTGCTGTGAGAAGCCTCGGATTATCTGAAATTGCTCCTTTTGATCCCAATAAAAAAATCATTGAATATCTATTGAGAAATCCTAAAAACACCCGATTAATCTCAATGACAGTTAAAGATTTCACAAATGAAACAGCCTCTGACAGCCCTGCACCAGGTGGCGGAAGTATTTCTGCCCTGGCTGGCGCATTGGGCGCTGCCCTAGGCACCATGGTTGCCAATTTGAGTGCTACCAAACGCGGTTGGGAAGATAGGGTAATGGAATTTTCACCTTGGGCCGAAAAAGGACAAAAATTAAAGGACGAATTGTTGTTTTTGGTGGATGAAGATACACGAGCCTTTGATGGTATCATGGCTGCATTTGGATTGCCAAAAGACAATCCAGAGCAAATTGCCGATAGAAAATTGGCGATCGAAAATGCCAGTAAATATGCAACTGAAATCCCTTTCAGAACCATGCAAGTTGCCTTTAATTGTATACCATTGTTGCAAGAAATGGCCGCCAACGGAAATCAAAATTCACTGAGCGATGTGGGTGTAGGTGCTATTTGCATCAAAACCGCAGTTCGTGGTGCTTGGTTAAACGTTTTAATCAACGCAAACGGACTTACAGACAAGGTTTGGGCCGCAGAAATTGTTGAAAAAGCTAAACGTTTATTGGCTGAAAACCATAAACTATGCGATGAAATTGTAGATGGTATCGAACAAAAATTGGCTTTTAAAAACTAAGCCTTTTTAACATAATTTTTAGGCTTCGATTGCATGAAATATTTCATATTGGCACTGCTATTGGCTGCAAAAGCACTAACTGCTCAATTTGCACCAGCCGCCGGGAAAACCGGCTCAACGGCAATTCACGCCGATAGCAGTTGCTTTGTTGCTTGGGCAACATCATGCAATCTTCAGCTTGGATACAAACAAATCAACCAACCAGATTCAGGTTTCGTTACCGTTGGCACTGACCTCTCAGCCGTTGGGCCAGCAAAACAAAACGGAGTGGTTAGCCTCGGAGATGGTGGTTGCGCCATTCTAGAATTCAATCAACCCATCTTAAATGGCGATGGTTTTGATTTTGCTGTTTTTGAAAATGCCTTTTATGACAGTTTCCTGGAATTGGCTCATGTTGAAGTGAGCAACGACAAAATAAATTGGATCAGGTTTCCATCTGTATCCCTCACGCAAACCAACAAACAAACCGAAAGCTTTGGATTTACTTACCCCGAGAAAATCCACAACCTAGCCGGTAAATATCGCATGCCCTTCGGCACCCCTTTCGATTTAGAGGACCTCATTGATAGTCCCGGATATTCATCTACCTTTCAATATATCCGCATTTGTGATGTTGTGGGCAGTATATCTTCGGGTTTGGGAACAAAAGACTCAAAAGGGAACCTCATCAACGACCCATGGCCCACACTTTTCCCTAGCTCTGGATTTGATTTAGACGCGGTTGGTGTCATTCATCAACTCCCTATGAGCAATGTGTTTTATCCCTCAAAACAAAACGTTTATTTCAACAGCCAAACAAGAACTTTACATTTTTTCATTAAAATAGAATCCGCTGTTCAGGTATATTCCTCAAATGGCGCCTTGGTTTACTCTTCGAATCCAGTTGATTCAAAATTGGTTCTTCCACATAATTTAAGCAACGGGATTTATTTTATTGTAGGAAGTGGCGTAAAATGCAAAATTGTAATTCAATAATTTTCGCAAAAATCACAAAATCATTCCAACAACCCAACCATGTCTATGGTTCTAAGAAATGAACCTTTCACATTATTCGTGAGTACCACAAAACATTTATCCTCATCTAAACAAGACCAAAAATAGGTTCGAAAACCCTTCCACCAACCATTGTGAAATACCCAACGCTTTCCATTGATATATTTCACCCTCCATCCTAATGCGTAATAGCCGTCGGCACTTGCCACGGTTGAAGGTGTCCACATCAATTTCTTCGTTTCAGGATGCAATAAATAAGTAGACCTTAAAGCTCTATCAAGCAAAAACATTTCAAAAACACTGGAATAAACGCCTTTATCTCCCGTTGTGCCATTGAACATATTGTCGTCAAAAACGCTCCAATTATCATATCCTTGAACAGGGTAATTCACCATTGGAATGCTATCAAAATTACATACATGGGTAAATTTCATGTCAGAAACCCTACAAATATTTTCCCTCACAAATGAACGAAAATCTTGTTTGCTGGTTCTTTCCACAATCAAACTCAACAAAGCATAATTGGTGTTGCAATATTCGTAAAATCCTGGGCGTGCAAAATGTCTATCCGGCTGAGCATTTACCATATCGAGTACATCTTCATTCACCATGTGCCCATTTCCAGACCTCAAATTAAATCCTTTGTAATTGTAATAGAAATAATCGGGCAATCCACTAGTATGACTGAGTAAATGACGTATGGTTAGGTTGGTGCGTTTGAATTCCGGCAAATACCAATGCACACTATCATCGATGTTTAAAAAACCATCTTGGTGCAACATCATCACCGAAATACCCGTAAAAACTTTAGAAACAGATGCCAGCTGAAAAATATCCTCGGGGTAAACAGAATCTCTGGTACTTCTAATAGAATTCCCCCTTGAACCAAATACAATACTATCGTTTTTGAACATCAAAAACGATCCATTGAAATTTCCAATACGGTTAAATTTATCAAAAAACTTGTTGATTTTCCGTTGGGTGGTATCAGAAAAAGGCACATATTTTTCGCGCAGGTATTTTTCTGTTGAGCCCATTGGCCTGCCAGATTGCGCCCAAAGTCCCTCAATAAAAAAGGAAAGACAGCAGCAAAGAGCGAATATAATATGACGAAAACTATACTTCACGCGGAAAACGCAAAAATAACTGAGAATATTTTTTGCATTTTTCAAGTTACACACAGTGACGCCCTGCGTATTTTTTAGGGAACATTCATAATTTTATGCGTTTGCAAAGAAATTTGCCAGTGAGGATTTTCTTTTACAAAATCAATGATCATGGGCATCATTTTATCGCGCTTATCCCATTCCGGCTGTAGGTATAATTTACAATTTTCATTGCACAGCACTTCATATTTTTGAGCCCACTCAAAGTCAGATTTATTGAAAGCCACAATTTTAAGTTCGTTGGCTTTTGGTAACTCTGTTTCAAGTGCGAATTTGAACTTTTTCGGAGAGATGGTAATCCAATCAAAATTTCCCTTGATTTCATAAGCGGCAGAAGTTTCTATGTGCACACGGATGTTTTTCTCGTGGAAAGAATCTACTATCTCATTTAAATCATACATAGCAGGTTCACCACCTGTAATCACCACCATTTTTGCTTTGGTGCTCAACACCCATTGAACCATTTCAGAGGCCGCGATTTGTGGATAGCCACTAGCATCCCAACTTTCCTTTACATCGCACCACGTGCAACCAACGTCACAACCAGCCAAACGAATAAAATAGGCGGGTACCCCTGTAAAAGCACCTTCTCCCTGAATGGTGTAAAAATGTTCCATCACAGGAAATAATGCACTCATTTTAACTGGGCTTTTCTCGCTTTAAGGGTATTGTTCAACAAGGCAGTAATGGTCATCGGACCAACACCTCCAGGAACCGGAGTAATGGCAGACGCTTTTGGCTCAACTGTAGCGAAATCTACGTCTCCAGAAAGTCTCCAACCTGCTTTTTTGGTAGGATCATCAATTCGGGTAGTTCCTACATCAATCACCACTGCACCTTCTTTTACCATGTCGCCAGTTACAAATCCTGGCTTACCAATTGCAGCCACAATGATATCAGCCTGTAAGGTGTAATGACTCAAATTTTGGGTGCGGCTATGACAAACAGTTACAGTTGCATTTCCCACAGGACCTGGATTAGACAACAAAATGCTGATCGGACGACCAACAATGTTACTACGGCCAATCACCACAACGTGTTTGCCTGAAGTTTCGATGTTATAATGTTGTAAAATCAGGGTAATTCCCAATGGTGTAGCGGAAACAATTCCGTCATTTCCTTTGGCCAATTGTCCCATATTTACATCGTGAAATCCATCTACATCCTTTTGAGGAAGTATGGCATGTGTAATTTTGGTTTCGTTGATATGTTTAGGCAATGGCAATTGCACAATCAATCCATCGATTTCAGGATTTTCGTTGATTTCTGCAATTTTTTGTAGCAATTCATCTTCCGTGATGCTGTCTTCGTAACGGATAACTGTGCCACCAAAACCAACTTCGTGACAAGCTTTTTCCTTTGCCCCAACATAGGTTTGGCTACCACCGTCGTTACCAACTAAAATAGCGACCAAATGTGGAGGACGATGACCGTTAGCCACCATTTCTGAAACTTCCGCTGCAATTTTTTGCTTTAAAGTGTCGGCAACTTCTTTGCCATTCAATATCAATGCCATTGGCACAAAAATACTGAATAAAAGGCGATTTTTATGAACTTTTGCGATTTTTGCAAAAGGTTTTACATCAATTCAACGTAGGTGCAGCCATCACCCCCCCTATCGGCATGTTCGTCGTAATATCGTTTGATGTAATTGATGGTCTTAAAATGCTGTCTGAGCAACTTCCTTAAAATTCCATCTCCACGACCATGAATAATTTTCACAGTGCCTTGTCCCAAAGCATAAGCTTCATCCAACCATTTCTGAACTTTCAACAAAGCTTCGTCTCCCCTCACTCCCCGAAGATCTAATTCTCCCGAAAAACTCGCTTGTCGCTCTACCCAGTTAAATCCAACTTTTCCCGCTTGCTTTTGTTGCTTTCCTCCTCCTTGTGTAAACTGCAGTTCCTCCAATGGCACCCACATTTTCAGCAATCCAAACGCCACCAAAACTTTATTTTTCTTCACTTCCAAAACTTCACCATCTTGGTTGCTGCCTTTATTTTTCACCTTTGATCCCGGTAAAATATCAGCAGGCTTTAGCGGAATAAACGCTTCTTTTGTTTTTTCTTGAGGGACATTGACCTGATTGGATTTTTCGGCAGCTTTGTTCACCTTCAATTTGAAGTTATCCAATTCTTTGCGCGCTTTTTGGGTGGGTTCCTTTTTTGCTCCGTGTTCACGAATAACGCGAATGGTGTTCTCAATTTGTTGATTGGTATCCGACAACAATTTTTGAGCCTCCCAACGGGCCATATCCACCACCTCTTTGCGCTTTAGTTGCAGTTTTTCCTTGAGTTTGGCATATTCTTCCTGGAGCTCATTCAAATGTTTCGCCTTGGCTTCATTTTCGGAAATGATGCGCTCCAAATATTGATTTTGTTGCTCTAAATGCAACATGAGGTCTTCCGTTTTCCCAATTTCTTTCCCCGTTAACTCCTCAATGCGCTTCATCCAAGATTCATCAAATCCTGTTTTGCGCATCAATTCTAGAGCAAAACTGCTACCCGGCTTACCCATTACAAAGGTATATAACGGCTTTAGCGCTTTCGCATCATAGGCCATACTGGCCTGCGAAACACTCGGCATTCCCAAGCCCCATTCTCTCAATTGCGAAAAATGCGTTGTAGCAATGGCAAAAGCCCCCTTTTCATGAAGCTGTTCCATCAATGCTTGGGCAATTGGTGCTCCAAATCGAGGATCCGTTCCAGCACCAATTTCATCCAATCCAATGAACGCCTTTGGTCCTGTTTGTCCCAAAATTGCCTTCAAATTGGCCAAATGTGCACTAAAAGTACTCAAACCTTCCTCAATACTTTGTCCGTCCCCACAATCTATCCCTAAAAAATCGAATACTGAAAACTCACTCTCAGGCAGCGCCGTGATATAAAGTCCGCATTGAAACATGTATTGCAGCAACAATGTGGTTTTTAAAACCACACTCTTACCACCAGCATTGGGACCACTCACCACCACAATTCTGTTGTTGCTCATATCGATCGACAATGGCACAATTTTCAAATTTTGACGTCCCAGTTCTTTTTTCAACACCGGATGAAAGGCCTGTTTTAAAACCAACTTCTGGGTTTCAGAATAGCGTGGGCGTTCAGCCTGATATTGGCTGCAAACTTGCTGTTTGGCGTAGATAAAATCGGCCAATGCCATTTGTTGCATCACCAAATTCAAATCGGCATGATAGGGTTTTAAGTCGGCCGTTAATTGCTTCAGCAGTTTTTCTTTTTCGCGTCGGCGTTCTGCATAAATTTCTTTGAGGTGATTGTTCAACTCCAAGATAGCCGCAGGCTCAACATACAATATTTTACCTGTTGCTGAAATGTCTTTCACAAATCCTTGAACTTTCCTTTTAAATTCCGCAATCACTGGAATTACAAGTCGTTCCTCTCTTACAGTAATGTCAGTTTCTGCGGTGTATCCCGCATTTTTCCATTCCCTAAAAATTGATTTTGTGAGGGTTCTAGCCTCTCTCTCCAATCGATTGATCTCTTGGGTGAGCTTTTGATAGGTAACAGAAGCAGATGGCTTAAAAGAAGCATCTTCATCTATTACCTTAGAAATGAGATCAATACAAGGCTTGATGGCATCATTTGATGTGAAAATTTGATATAAATGAGGAAAAGTTTCCTGCCTCGATTGCAAAATGGCTTGAACTTTGTGGTAAGATTGTAAAATGCGCAAAATGGCAAACAATTCATCCTCCAAAAAATAATAATTTTCAATATCAATGTGCTTCAACCACAATGAGATATCGGCGGTTTCTTGAAATTGAAAAATAGAAGGAAATTGTTCCAAAATGGCATTTGCCTCATCCAAATAATTGAGCTGAACATTAATTTCTTCCCAATTGGAGAGCATTTGAAACGACAATGCCAGGTGGTTAGAGGATTCAAAGCGACAACGCTCGGCTATTTCAGTCCGAATCTGCTGGAATCCAACAATGGTTTCAAAGTGCTCTGGATATTTCAATTTTTATCCATTTTATGTTTTACTTCGTCGCGCTGTAAAATTTCAATGGCTTTTTCCATCAATTCAGTGAACTTCTTGCCATCACGTTTGTAAGATTCTAACGATTTATCGAAATCTTCTTGAGCCACATTGTGTTTTTTTAGGATAAAAGCATAATTCTGCTTCCAAATGCTATCTGGCTGTACGGCGTAGTTGTATTTCACTTGCATTCCAGCCTCCATTCTCATGGCATCTACCATGATAGAAACCATCTTTGGTTCATCAACAGGAAATTCGAGAGAATTACATGCAGATGTAAGGGTTATCAAAAAGATGGTTGTAATTTTGAGGCAGAATTTGCGCATAACAATGCAAAATTAAGCAAAATGAACGGCATCACTAACAACATTCATCGAATTCAGCAAGAACTTCCTGCTCAAACACAATTGGTTGTGGTTTCAAAGTATCGTGAAATTGAAGAAATCAGGCAAGCCTATGATGCAGGACATCGGGTATTTGCAGAAAACAGGGTTCAACCTTTATTGGAGCGTGTGGAGCAGCTTCCTACAGATATTGAATGGCATCTGATTGGACATTTACAAAGCAACAAAGTGAAATATATAGCTCCTTTTATTGCCATGATTCACTCCGTAGATAGCCTTGAATTGTTAAAAGAAATTCAAAAACATGCAGCAAAAAACAACCGCATCATTCCATGTTTGATCCAATTGCATTTGGCACAGGAGGAAAGCAAATTTGGCGTAAAACCGGAAGAGGTGGATTCTTTTTTTGAGGGACTTGATCTGCGCGACTACCCAAATATTGAATTTGCTGGCATCATGAGTATGGGAAGTTTAACCACCGACCAAGATCTTACTCACAAAGAATTTGCGTTGGCGCAAAGTTATTTCAACCGCCTAAAATCGACTTATTTCACAGACTACCTACCATTTAAAGAGTTATCAATTGGCATGAGCGGCGATTACAAAATTGCTGTTCAATATGGCTCTACCATGGTAAGAATTGGCAGTGCGGTGTTTGCCTGATGGTATTCATTGAGTTTAAAGTTTAGGGTTTATAGTTAGGGTTTAGTTAAATTTAACAATATAAGTCATTCAATTTGTGAACGAAATTGGACCGATAGCTTAAAAATGCAAAAAAACAGAAATACCAATTAATCTTATGCAAAAGATTAATTGGTATTTTAATTTGACAATCATTTAAAATATACTGAAAATATTTGCAAATGTTATTGATAATCATATATTTGAAAAACTAAACCAAATTATATCTTGTTATGTTAACATTTGAAATCAAACATCAAGAGCAATATTCTCGAGGAGAATTATTGCTCAGAAGCTTCTTTGGATGGCTTTACATTGTTATCCCACATTACTTCTTATTATTATTTTACTCATTATGGCATGCGCTATTATCATTTGCAGCCTGGTTTGTAATTCTATTTACGGGGAAAACCCCTGAATGGTTTTACACAGCAACCTTGAACCTCATGCGTTGGTCAACAAGATTAACGGCTAGAATGTTCAATTTAAGTGATGGATATCCTAGCTTTGGACCAAATGGCACTGATGATGCAACAACGGTTGATTTTCCATTAATTCATATTGGTCGTGGACAATTGATTATCCGTACTCTTTTCGGTGTTATAATGATTATCCCACACATATTTTGCATTTATTTTAGAATGATAGGACTTTTATTTGTGAATATAATTTCATGGTTTGCCGTATTATTTACCGGTAAAATGCCGGCAGGAATGCACGAATTCAGCGTAGCTACTTTGCGTTGGGGAATGCGTTTAAGTCTTTATATAAATTTCTTAAGCGAAGGATATCCGCCATTTAACGGAAAACCATAATAGAATTTACTTGAATTGTTACTATAAAAAAGGCCATCTTTCGATGGCCATT
>JACCDW011264552.1_pt1 | contig 128061 bp, 114 predicted proteins | sample 7449781 | NCBI WGS metagenome assembly JACCDW01 (sample SAMN15323449, study PRJNA562643) | freshwater metagenome | isolation source: river surface water | place: USA:Blue River Watershed | collected 2017-08-18 | reverse complement strand
TGCAGATCTGGCGCCTGGTGGAGGGGGCTGGATTCGAACCAGCGTACTCGCAAGAGGGCAGATTTACAGTCTGCTGCCATTAACCACTCGGCCACCCCTCCGCAGGGAACCAAGGACTATAAAGGTGCGCATTGCTTTTGTCAATTAATTTAACGCGACCGATTTGTCGGGAAGCAGGAAACCGCTTGATTTCCAAGCTCACGAAACCGCCAGAACCCGCTTGAAAGCCGATGAATCACGGCAAATCACAGCAATTGGGTCAATTTGGCGATGAGCAAGAGGACGGCGGACCAGGCGAGCGCCGATCCGAAGGGCAGGCAAAAGATCAGGTCGCGGTAGCGAAATCGCACGTCGAGCGGCAACCGACCGACGCCCACCCGCTCCAGAAATGGCAACAGCGGATAAAAGACGGCAAGCAGCACGAAAATGGCAACAACCCAGCGGATCATGATGTTGGCAGCCTGTAGAGGATGTTTTCCTTGCCGGGCGTCAGATGAGCTTCCCGATCAGCAGGATCACCATCGTCAGCAGGATCGTTGACGCAAATGGCAGGAAGATTTTGATGCCAAAAATACTAAACCGCACATCGCCCGGCAAGCGGCCTATGCCCAGTTTCTCCAGCCAGGGCAGCAGCGAGGAAAAGACCACCAGGGCCAGGAATATGGTCAACAACCAGCGGATCATCTGTTTCTTTCTATATAAGCCTACGCTTGCTTCAGCGCTTGAGACCGGACGCGACCGCGTCAGAGGCGATGGCTGCGGTCGCTGCGCGCCAATGAAGCTGGCATCGCCAGCCGGTGCGTCAGCACCAGCACCTTGAACAACTCGCCCATCTCGGCCGGCGAGGTCAGTTTCTGGATCGCGTTTGCCTGCGGCAGCCAGTCCGCCGCCTGATCCGGCCTGCCAGCTTGCAGCAATTCGGGCAGGCCTGCCGCCAGCAGGAAGGCTGCCTGGCTCTGCCAGGTGCCAATCTCCAGTCCGGCCTCAAGCCCGGCACGCGCCATTTGCGTGAAATCCACATGCGCGGTGATGTCCTGCAGCCCCGGCAGGAAGAAGGCATCGCCATGCGCATGATGCCGGTAGTGGCACATCAATGTGCCCTCGGCGCGCTGCGGCAGGTAGTACTCACTGGCCGGAAAACCATAGTCGATCAACAGGGCGGCCCCACCCTCTCCTGCCCGCAACATATCGGCCAGCATGCGGACGAAGCCGGATTGCTGGGGATGCACCTCGGTCAGGTAACCGTCCGGCAGGCTGTCGGCCTCCGGTATCTGGGACGCCAGCGCGGGATCGGCGTCGCGGTCGACGTAGCAGAAACCTTCATCGGGCACGCCCGCGCCCGCACGCACACTCACGCCGCGCTCGAGCCAGCGGCCGTCTTTCCGCACCAGCAGGGGAACCGGCATCGCATCCAGTACTTCATTGCCAATCACCAGCCCCGAAAATGCGGGCGGCGGTGCCGGCAGCCAGCGCACCGCCGGATCACCCCCCAGCAAGGCCTGCTGCCGGGCACGCAATTCAGCCGACAATTCGACGATCTCGTAAGACGCCACCTCGGCACCCGATGCCCGCAGTGATGCCAACATGTCATGCGCGAGCTTGCCGGTGCCGGCGCCGAACTCGAGCAGCCGCAACGGACGGTCGGGGAACAGAGACAGCGCGAAGCGGGACAGCGTCGCGCCGAACAGGGGCGTGATTTCGGGGGCGGTTGTAAAATCACCGTCTTTGCCGAGCTTGGCCGCGCCACCGGCGTAATAGCCGAGGTCCTTCGCATACAGCGCCAGTTCCATGTAACGCGCGAAGGAAATCCAGTCATCGTGGGCGCGAATATCTTCGCTGATCAGGCGGTGCAACGCGCGCGACGCAGCAAGCGCGTCCGCAGTAGGCTCGGGCAATGGCATGGCCGCCATTGTAGAGGCTCTTGTACCGTCCTTGATGCATGCATGCCTTGCGGATCATGAGGCCAACGATTACGCCAGCAGTCTCGCCAACGATAACGCCAACGATACATTCACAGCCCCCATGACGCAGACGAACAAGATTGCCCTCGTGACCGGTGCCGCCAAACGGATCGGCCGCGCGATTGCGCTCGCGCTTGCCCAGGATGGCTGGGATATCGTCGTCCATTACCGCCATTCGGCCGCCGAAGCCGAGGCTACTGCAGGTGACATTGTTGCGCTGGGGCGCCGCGCGGTGACGCTGGCCTGCGACCTGTCGAATGAGAACGAGGCGCGCGCCCTGCTCCAGCGGGCCGAGGCTGCGCTGGGGCGCGTGAATTGCGTGGTCAACAGCGCATCGCTGTTTGACTATGACGATGCCGCCAGCTTCGGCACCGCCCGTCTCGACGCCCACATGCATGCCAACCTCGCCGCGCCGGTACTGCTGGCGCAGGCGCTGCATGCAGCGACCCCCGAAGGCGAGCAAGGCGTGGTGATCAACCTGCTGGACCAGAAGCTGGACAATTTGAACCCGGACTTCCTGTCATATACCTTGTCGAAGGCAGCACTGCAGGCTGCGACCACGATGCTGGCGCAGGCGCTGGCACCGAAACTGCGCGTGGTCGGACTCGCGCCGGGACTGACGATGGTATCCGGCGACATGGACGAACAAGATTTCGAGCGCGCGCACCCGCTGGCGCCGCTGGGCAAAGGCAGCACGCCCGCCGATATCGCGCAGGCCGCCTGCTATCTCGCCAAAGCGGGTGCCGTGACCGGCACCACCCTGATGGTCGATGGCGGCCAGCACCTGATTCCCTCTCCGCGCGATGTGATGTTCCTGACCAGATAAACACCTGAGACCACTCCGAACCGTTGCCCTGCAAAGTGCGCGCACCATCGCAGGGCCAACTTGATTTACGTTGTAAAACTGGCCTCCGGGCCCTGATGAAATGACCCAATTCATGACTTCCCTGCTGATGCACCCCGCCCTGACCGATTGCCGCCGGCTGTTCCTGCGCAATTTCGAGGTGATGATCAATATCGGCGTGCACGACTTCGAAAAGCAGGGCGAGCAGCGCGTGCTGTTCAATGTCGAGCTGTTCATCCCGCTCGCCGTCTCCACGCCGACGCAAGACCAGCTCGATGAAGTGGTCGACTACGATTTCATCCGCAACACCATCGAGGCACGGGTCTCGACCGGCCATATTCAGCTGCAGGAAACGCTGTGCGATGACGTCGCACGCGCGCTGCTGGCGCACCCGAAAGTGCGTGCGGTGCAGGTATCGACGCAGAAGCCGGATGTCTATCCGGATTGCGAAGCGGTCGGCGTCGAAGTACTGCACTTCAAGGAAAGCGCATGAACGACGTCGTGAAAAGCGGGCTGAATGCCCAGCAGAGCGCGGAAGTAAAGGCCGAGCCGAAGGCAGGACTCACTGCGCGCCAGGCCGAGAAAGCTGCGTTCGAAAACAACAAGCTGCACAAGCGGCTGTGCCGCCAGGTCGGCCAGGCGATCGGCGACTTCAACATGATCGAAGACGGCGACAAGGTCATGGTCTGCCTGTCCGGCGGCAAGGACAGCTATGCACTGCTCGACATCCTGCTGACGCTGCGCGAGCGCGCGCCGATCTCGTTCGACATCGTTGCCGTCAACCTCGACCAGAAGCAGCCCAATTTCCCCGCCCATGTGCTGCCCGAGTACCTGCGCAGCATCGATGTCCCTTTTCATATCGAGGAGCAGGACACTTACAGCATCGTCAAGCGCGTGATCCCGGAAGGGAAAACTACGTGCTCGCTGTGCTCGCGTCTGCGCCGCGGCATCCTGTATCGCGTGGCCGATGAACTGGGCGCGACCAAGATCGCGCTCGGCCATCATCGCGATGACATCATGGAGACCTTCTTCCTCAACATGTTCTTCGGCAGCAAACTGAAGGGCATGCCGCCGAAATTGGTATCGGACGACGGCAAGCATGTGGTGATCCGCCCGCTGGCTTATGTGCGCGAAGCCGATACCGAACGTTATGCCGCACTGAAGAACTTCCCGATCATCCCCTGCGACCTGTGCGGCAGCCAGGAAAACCTGCAGCGCAAGCAGATCAAGGGCATGCTGCGAGAGTGGGAAAAGAAATTCCCGGGCCGCGTCGAAAATATCTTCTCGTCGCTGTCGACGGTGATCCCGTCGCACCTGATGGATCGCTCGCTGTTCGAGTTTTCACAACTGAAGGCCACGGGCATGGCCAATCCGGACGGCGACGTTGCCTTTGATGAAGAGCCCTGCGCGACCGGCTCCGGTGATCTCGGCAGCGACGGCGGCAGCGTGATTCGTCTGCACCGCCAGTCCCGGAACGAGGACGCGGAAGACGAGGACGACGACAGCGACGCCTGAGCGTTGTCGGAAGTCCAGCGCCTCGGCCTGGTCGGATGCGCCGGACTCCCGGCTGTCGCCCGTCGCAAGACGGAACCCGCGCGACATGGAAGCCCGGCAGAAGTTCCGCGCTTGATCGCTGCCAAAAGGCACCGAATCTGCTGCTTTCCCATCGGGAGCAGCGAGGGGTGCGTGCTAAAATTTTGCACCTCTCCAATATCTGCCTATGAACGTCGTCATCCTCGCAGCCGGCATGGGAAAACGCATGCAATCGAACCTGCCCAAGGTTCTGCATGCACTGGCCGGCAAGCCTCTGCTGTCGCACGTGATCGATACCGCGCGCACCCTGTCCCCTTCCACCTGCTGCGTGATCTATGGCCATGGCGGCGATGCCGTGCCGACCCGCCTCGCGGCCGACGACCTGCGCTTCGTGCTGCAGCAGCCGCAACTGGGCACCGGCCACGCGGTGATGCAGGCCGTTCCGCAGCTCGATGAATCCGTGCCGACCCTGGTGCTGTATGGCGATGTGCCGCTGACCACCTCAGCCACGCTGCAGGCGCTGGTCGCGAAAGCCGGCCATGACAAGCTGGCCGTACTGACCGTCGATCTCGACGACCCGACCGGCTATGGCCGCATCGTGCGCGAGCACGGCAAGATCGTGCGCATCGTCGAGCAAAAGGATGCGAACGAAGCCGAGCGCGCGATCCGCGAAGTCAATACCGGCATCATCGTCGCGCCGACAAAACCACTGAAAGCCTGGCTGTCGCGCCTGTCGAATGACAATGCGCAGGGCGAGTACTACCTGACCGACGTGATCGCGCAAGCGGTAAAAGATGGCGTCGCCGTCGAATCCGCGCAGCCGGCCCATGTGTGGGAGACGCTGGGCGTCAACAGCAAGGTGCAGCTGGCCGAGCTAGAGCGCATCCATCAGCGCAATGTCGCCGATGGCCTGCTGAATGCCGGCGTCACGCTGGCCGATCCGGCGCGCATCGACGTACGCGGCGAACTGATCTGCGGCCGCGATGTGGAAATCGACGTCAGCTGCGTGTTCGAAGGCCGCGTCGTGCTCGACGACGGCGTGAAGGTCGGCGCGCACTGCGTGCTGCGCAATGCGCATATCCGCAGCGGCGCCGTCATCAAGCCCTTCTGCCACATCGAGGATGCCGACGTCGGCCCCGCGTCGCAGATCGGGCCCTATGCGCGCCTGCGCCCGGGCACCGTGCTGGGCGAGGACGTCCACATCGGCAACTTCGTCGAAGTCAAGAATGGCCAGTTCGGCGCGCACAGCAAGGCCAACCACCTCGCCTATGTCGGCGATGCGACCGTCGGCTCGCGCGTCAACATCGGCGCCGGCACCATCACCTGCAACTACGACGGCGCCAACAAGCACCGCACCGTGATCGAAGACGATGCCTTCATCGGCAGCGACACGCAGCTGGTCGCGCCAGTCACGGTCGGCAAGGGTGCGACGCTGGGCGCCGGCACCACGCTGACCAAGGATGCGCCGGCAGGCAGCCTGACCGTATCGCGTGCCAAGCAAACCACCATCAGCGGCTGGCAACGGCCGGTGAAACAGAAAAAACAGGACTGACCCATGTGCGGCATCGTCGGCGCAGTCGCGAATCGCGACATCGTTCCCATCCTGCTCGAAGGCCTGAAGCGCCTCGAGTATCGCGGCTATGACTCCTGCGGCGTCGCCGTCCACCACCAGGGCCTGAAGCGTTCGCGCAGCGTTGCGCGCGTGGCCGAACTGGAAGCGCAGGTCGCGAGCACACAATTCACCGGCCAGACCGGCATTGCGCACACGCGCTGGGCCACGCATGGCGTGCCGGCGACCAACAACGCACACCCGCATTTCTCTTCACGCGATGGCAAACCGCGCATCGCGGTGGTTCACAACGGCATCATCGAGAACTTCGAAGAGATCCGCGCCGAACTGAAGCAGCGCGGCTATGTATTCGAGTCGCAGACCGATACTGAAGTCATCGCGCACCTGGTCAATGACATGTATGACGGCGACCTGCTGCGCACCGTGCAGAAGGCGGTCAAGCGCCTGCATGGTGCGTTCGCGATCGCCGTGTTCTGCGACGACGAGCCGAACCATGTGGTCGGCGCGCGTCTGGGCTGCCCGCTAGTGGTTGGCCTCGGCAAAGGCGAGAATTTCGTCGCGTCCGATGCGATGGCACTGGCCGGCACCACCGACCAGATCATCTACCTCGAAGAAGGCGATGTCGTCGACGTGCGCCTCGATGGCATTGCCATCACCGATCGCGACGACAAGGCGGTCGAGCGCAACGTACAGACCGTGCATGCGTATTCGGGCGCGATCGACCTCGGTCCCTACCGCCATTACATGCAGAAGGAAATCTTCGAGCAGCCGCGCGCAATCGGCGACACGCTCGAAGGCGTGCTCGGCTTTACGCCTGAGCTGTTCGGCAAGAGCGCAGGTGAAGTGTTCGGCCAGATCGATGCAATCCAGATCCTGGCCTGCGGCACCAGCTATTACTCGGGCATGACGGCCAAGTACTGGCTGGAATCGATCGCTGGCCTGCCGACCAATGTCGAAATCGCCAGCGAATACCGCTATCGCGAACCGGCAGTAAATCCGAACGCACTGGTGGTCGTGATCTCGCAGTCCGGCGAGACGGCGGACACGATGGCGGCCTTGAAGTATGCGAAGGAGCTCGGCCATCGCCATTCGCTGGCCATCTGCAACGTCGCCACGTCGGCGATGGTGCGCGAGACCACGCTGTCCTACCTGACCCGCGCCGGCGTCGAAATCGGCGTCGCATCGACCAAGGCCTTCACCACGCAGCTGGCTGCGCTGTTCCTGCTGACGCTGACGCTGGCCAAGCTGCGCGGCCGCCTGTCGGCGGACGATGAGGCGGCGCACCTGAAGAACCTGCGCCACCTGCCGGCCGCGCTGCAATCGGTGCTGGCGCTGGAGCCGCAGATCATCGGCTGGGCCGATGCGTTCGCGCGCAAGGAAAATGCACTGTTCCTCGGCCGCGGCCTGCATTACCCGATCGCGCTCGAGGGCGCGCTGAAACTGAAGGAAATTTCGTACATCCACGCCGAAGCCTATCCGGCCGGCGAACTGAAGCACGGCCCGCTGGCGCTGGTGACCGAAGAGATGCCGGTGGTGACGGTCGCGCCGAATGATGCCTTGATCGAAAAGCTGAAGTCGAACATGCAGGAAGTGCGTGCCCGCGGCGGCCAGCTGTATGTTTTTGCCGATGCCGATTCGCGCATCGCTTCCAGCGATGGCCTGCATGTGATCCGTATGCCGGAGCACTATGGCTTGCTGTCACCCATCCTGCACGTGGTGCCGCTGCAGCTGCTTGCGTATCACACCGCGCTGGCGCGCGGCACTGATGTCGACAAGCCGCGCAACCTGGCGAAGTCGGTCACGGTCGAGTAATGTAATTTGTACTTTGCGGAGCCACATCGGCACGCTCATCGGCTTGTATACTGGGACTGAATGATCTCGCCAATGTGAGAACTCAGCCTGCGTATGTACGTTCCCGCCAGCTTTTCCGAAACTGATCCAGAGATACTGGTTGACCTGATTCGCCGGTATCCATTGGGGATGCTGATTACTGCCGGACCCTCGGGCCTGCTAGCCTCGCCGCTACCCTTCCACTATCGACTGAAAGCGGGCAAGCCCACACTGGTCGCACATCTCGCCCGGGCGAACCCGCACTGGAAAGATCTGGTCGATCTGAAGGAATGCCTCGTGGTGTTCCAGGGCGCTGACAATTACGTCAGTCCCAATTGGTATCCGTCCAAGCAGTCCACCCACCAGGTCGTACCGACATGGAATTATGAGATGGTTCAGGCGCGCGGCATCCCGACAGTCATTGAATCTGCAGACTGGTTGCGCAATCAGGTCGGCGACATGACCGACTCCATGGAGCGAGCGCGAAGCGCGCCCTGGAAGGTGGACGATGCACCGGCTGACTATGTCGCCACGCAGCTGAAGGCCATCGTCGGCCTTGAAATTGAAATCACTGCCATTCAAGGCAAATGGAAGATGAGCCAGAACCGCAGCGCTGCAGATGCACAGGGCGTCGTGCATGGCCTGTCAGACCCAAGCGATCCGCACGCGAATGCCAGAGTGGCGAACATCGTCGCTTCCAGGATAGCGGGCAAATAATCGACCGGTGATTCGGCGATCGTTCATCACCGTACGATCAAGCTATGTTGACCGCACACATTTTTTGTTGTGCTGGAAACCCTTCCTTTCTCAGGTTACGTAGGCGCGGAAACCACGGTGCAGCCGCATGTCGGCATGTACCTGCCCCTACCCCGAGAAAGGAAAATCATGGGCACAAGAGCATCGTCGAGCAGCCGCAGCCACACGCCAGGTAACAGCAGCGTCAGCAGCACCAGTACCACCGTCAGCACTGAATCGGGCTCGAGTTCTTACGACGACAGCAGCGTGGAAGCCGGCGCGCCCGCGGGTAGCTTCGATCTCGGCCTGACCAAAGCCGCGGCGATCAGGGACGCATCTGCGCACAACGCTGTCTCGACCGAGCCAGCAGCCGTTGCGGCAACGACCGATGACGTGCAGGCCCAACCTGCCCACCCGGCGAAATCGTCACGCCCGGCTACCCCGCGGCCCGTGCTGCTGTTGATCCGGAGCGCTGCATTTGTACTGGTCGGCGGCGGTCTTTTCAGCACGATTTATGGCGGCCTGAAGTTGATGCCACCGTTCGATCCGGCGCTGGATGCACAACGCGGTGCGCATATCGGCGTCATGGTCAGCGGCGTGGTCGAGATGGTGATCGGCCTCGTGGTCGGCATGTCGACGCTGAACGATCCGCGCTCCCCCACCCCGCCGTCCCATCCACCGTCCCATCCGGCTTGAGATCGCGATGAACCCGCTGCTGCAAGAGGCCGGGCATGCGAGCCGGCACCTGTACGACGCGATGACCCGCGAGCTGATCGAATCCTCGCTGGCCTGGCTGGAGCAGATGCCTGCGCTGGCCAGCAACCATGGCTCGCAACTGGCGGCCGGCATCACGCTGGCCAAATGCACGGGTCTGGTCGGGTCGGATCTGGATGACCGATATCTGGCCGCTTACTCGCTGTGCGAACAAGGGGAGTTCCTGCTGGCGCTGCCCCTGGCACTTCACTGCTGCAGCGCCCGCGCCGACGATGAGGATTCTGCATTCCTCGCCGGCAGCTGCCTGCAAAGGCTGGGCATCATCGACTATGCAGCCATGCTGTTCCGACATGTACTGCAAATCGACGAATATCACATGGCGGCGGCTTATCGGCTAGGTGAGTGCTTGCTCTCAATCGGTGATCGGGAGGCTGCCGCCCATATGTTCGGCTGGGCGGTCGAACTCGGACGGCAAAACGATGGCCAGCGCGAATTGCAGGCGATGGCGATGACCCGGCTGGCCCGTCTGGACACAGCCAGCTAAGTCCCTGCTCCGTCGATATTTCCCTACGGCATGTCTTATGGACAAGGCCGGTTTCCGGCTATACTCGCGCTTTACGTTGACGTAAGCGTCAACCTGAACGAAAGGTGGCCACAAGCCGCCTCCAGCCTGCCCGGAGATCCCCCATGACCGACCTGTCCGTCGCCCAAAGCCTGACTGCGTACACACCCAAGAACAAAGTCCGCTTCGTTACCGCTGCTTCCCTGTTCGATGGCCACGATGCCTCGATCAACATCATGCGGCGCATCCTGATGGCGCAAGGCGCGGAAGTGATCCACCTCGGTCACAACCGTTCGGTCGACGAAATCGTCACGGCTGCATTGCAGGAAGATGCGCAAGGCATCGCGATCTCCAGCTACCAGGGCGGCCATGTCGAGTACTTCAAGTACATGATCGACCTGCTGAAGCAGCGCGGCGGCGAACACATCAAGGTCTTCGGCGGCGGCGGCGGCGTGATCGTGCCGGCCGAGATTCAGGAGCTGCACGAATACGGCGTGGCGCGCATCTTCAGCCCGGAAGATGGCCAGCGCATGGGCCTGGTCGGCATGATCCTGCACATGATCCAGTCCTGCGATGTGGACCTGTCGGTGTATGCGCCGACCTCGGCCGACGCGCTGCAGCAGGGCGACATGGTGTCGCGCCAGCGCCCGCTGGCCCAGCTGATCACCGCACTGGAAAATGGCAAGGCCGCGCCCGAACTGAAGAAGGCGCTGCATGAAGCGGCTGGCAAGACCCATATCCCTGCGCTCGGCATCACCGGCACCGGCGGCGCCGGCAAGTCGTCGCTGACGGATGAACTGATCCGCCGCCTGCGCATCGACCAGGACGACAAGCTCAACATCGCCGTGATCTCGATCGACCCGTCGCGCCGCAAGTCCGGCGGCGCGCTGCTGGGCGACCGCATCCGCATGAATGCCATTGGTCCTTGGGGCGGCCAGTCGCGCGTGTTCATGCGCTCGCTGGCGACCCGCGAAGCCGGTTCCGAGATTTCGCAGGCGCTGCCGGATGTGGTCGCGGCCTGCCGCGTGGCCGGCTTCGATCTGGTGATCGTCGAGACTTCGGGCATCGGCCAGGGCGATGCGGCCATCGTGCCGCACGTCGATGCCAGCCTGTATGTGATGACGCCGGAATTCGGCGCTGCATCGCAGCTGGAAAAGATCGACATGCTGGACTTCGCCGACTTCGTCGCCATCAACAAGTTCGACCGCAAGGGCGCGCAGGATGCGCTGCGCGACGTGGCCAAGCAGGTGCAGCGCAACCGCGAAGCCTGGAGCCAGTCGCCCGAGCAGATGCCGGTGTTCGGCACGCAGGCTTCGCGCTTCAATGACGATGGCGTGACTGCGCTGTATCAGGGCTTGCTGCCGAAGCTCAGCGAACTGGGCCTGAAGGTCGGTGCCGGCAAGCTGGCGCCCGTGCATGTGCGCTCGTCCAGCGGCCGCAATGCGATCGTACCGCCGGCGCGCAGCCGCTACCTCGCCGAGATCTCGGACACGGTGCGCCAGTACCACCGCCGCGTCGACAAGCAGGCGGCGATCGCGCGCGAGCGCCAGCAGCTGTCGGAAGCCAAGCGCTTGCTGTTCAACGCCGGCAAGCATGCCGACTTCGACGACCTGATCACGCAGCGCGATCAGGCACTCGCACCGGATGCGCGCCAGCTGCTCGACAGCTGGCCGGAACTGCGCGCCACCTATTCCGGTGATGAGCATGTGGTGAAGATCCGTGACAAGGAAATCCGCACCCGCCTGTATTACGAAACCCTGTCGGGCAACCGCATCCGCAAGGTTGCGCTGCCGAACTACAGCGACCACGGCGACCTGCTGACCTGGCTGATGAAGGAAAACCTGCCGGGCAGCTTCCCGTACACCGCCGGCGTGTTCCCGTTCAAGCGCGAGAACGAAGACCCGACCCGCATGTTCGCCGGCGAAGGCGACGCCTTCCGTACCAACCGCCGCTTCAAGCTGGTGTCCGAAGGCATGCCGGCCAAGCGCCTGTCGACCGCGTTCGACTCGGTGACGCTGTACGGCGCCGACCCGGCGCTGCGTCCCGACATCTACGGCAAGGTCGGCAACTCGGGCGTGTCGATCGCGACCGTCGAAGACATGAAGGTGCTGTACGACGGCTTCGACCTGTGCGACCCGACCACCTCGGTATCGATGACCATCAACGGCCCGGCACCGACCATCCTCGCGATGTTCATGAACACCGCGATGGACCAGCAGCTCGACAAGTTCCGTGCCGACCAGGGCCGCGAGCCGAACGCCGAAGAGACCGCGAAGATCAAGGCCTGGGTGCTGCAGAACGTGCGCGGTACGGTGCAGGCCGACATCCTGAAGGAAGACCAGGGCCAGAACACCTGCATCTTCTCGACCGAGTTCTCGCTGAAGGTGATGGGCGACATCCAGCAATACTTCGTCGACCACAAGGTACGCAACTTCTACTCGGTGTCGATCTCGGGCTATCACATCGCCGAAGCCGGCGCGAACCCGATCTCGCAGCTGGCCTTCACGCTGTCGAACGGCTTCACCTTCGTCGAAGCCTATCTGGCGCGCGGCATGCACATCGATGATTTCGCGCCCAACCTGTCGTTCTTCTTCTCCAACGGCATGGACCCGGAGTACACGGTGCTGGGCCGCGTCGCGCGCCGCATCTGGGCCGTGGCGATGCGCGACAAGTACGGCGCGAACGACCGCAGCCAGAAGCTCAAGTACCACATCCAGACCTCGGGCCGCTCGCTGCACGCGCAGGAAGTCGACTTCAATGACATCCGCACCACGCTGCAGGCGCTGATCGCGATCTACGACAACTGCAACTCGCTGCACACCAATGCGTATGATGAGGCGATCACCACGCCGACCGATGAGTCCGTGCGTCGCGCCCTGGCGATCCAGCTGATCATCAACCGCGAATGGGGGCTGGCGAAGAACGAGAACCCGAACCAGGGCTCGTTCATCCTCGACGAGCTGACCGACCTGGTCGAGGAAGCGGTGCTGCAGGAGTTCGAGCGCATTGCCGAGCGCGGCGGCGTGCTGGGCGCGATGGAGACCGGCTACCAGCGCAGCAAGATCCAGGAAGAGTCGCTGCTGTACGAGCACAAGAAGCATGACGGCAGCCTGCCCATCGTCGGCGTCAACACCTTCCGCAATCCGAAGGGCGACACCATTCCGCAGACGCTGGAGCTGGCGCGCTCGACCGACGATGAGAAGCAGTCGCAGCTGAAGCGACTGGCCGACTTCCATGCACGGAACAAGGATGCCGCACCGGCTGCGCTGGAGGCCTTGCAGCAGGCCGTGATCAACGACGAGAACGTGTTCGCGCGCCTGATGGACGCCGTGCGCGTCTGCTCGCTGGGCCAGATCACGGAAGCGCTGTTCGAAGTCGGCGGCCAGTACCGTCGCAGCATGTAAGGGAGGGAAAGCAGGCATGCCGCGCAGCTTTTACAATGCGGCATGCCTGATACCTTCGCCCCCACCGACGCCGCGCTGCAGCAGCGCATCGCGGCCATCGACATCCAGGCCTATGGCAAGACACGCAACCATCTCGATGGCCGGGTCACCCGCCTGTCGCCTTACCTGACCCACGGCTTCACCGACATCCCGGCGCTGTTCGGGCAGCTGCCGAAGCTGACGCTGCAGGACAAGCTGGCCTTCGAATTCGGCTGGCGGGAATTTTTCCACCATGTCTGGGCGCATCACGGCGACGCTATCCTCAAGGACCTGCGGCCCGCGCTGCCCGGCGTGGCCTACAGCGCCACCCTGCCCGACGACATCCGGGAAGGTCGCACCGGGCTGAAGGTGATCGACCGCGCCGTGCATGAGCTGTACCAGACCGGTTACCTGCACAACCATGCGCGCATGTGGATCGCGAGTTACGTCGTCCACCTGCGCAAGGTGCACTGGCGTGCCGGCGCTGACTGGATGTACGCGCACCTGCTCGATGGCGACCTCGCGTCCAACCACTTGTCGTGGCAATGGGTCGCGGCGACCTTCAGCGCCAAGCCCTACCTGTTCAATGCCGAGAATGTCGCCCGCTTTGCGCCGGCCGGCTGGCATGTCGGCGGAACGGCGCTCGACACCAGCTATGAGGCGCTGGAAGCCATCGCGCGCGGCAAGGACCGCATCGCGTCGGCGCCGACCCTGCTGGGGATGGAAGAACCTGCGCTGCTGGCTGCGCCGCCGGCATCGCCAGCATTGCCGCATCTGTCCGGCGTCGACCTTGCTGCGGCGACCGATGCGGTGACCGATGTGGTGACTGCTGAGGCGCTGCGCAACGCCGGGCGCATCCGGCTGGTACACCCGTGGATGCTGGCCGACCAGGGCTTCGACGGCCTGCGGCTGGGCGTGATCCACCTGCCCTTCCATCGCGCCTTCCCGTGGTCGGGGCTGCGCTGGCGTTTCGTGATGGATAGAATGACGGAAGTGACCGATGCCCTCTACATCGGCGACCTTGCCGACCTCGAATCCATGCTGCCTGCCGACGCACACGTCGAATCGACTGCGACCCTGCATCCCGCGTACCGGGAGCAGCTGGCGTCGCTGTGCGGCACGCTGCAAGCGCCGGCACGCCGCTTCCCGGATCCGGCGCAGCCGTGCCGCTCGTTCTCCGCGTTCTGGAGCCACTGCACCGGCCCCGAGGGCGCGCCGCGCAGGAGCTGGCACCGGTGAAGCTGGGCGTCGTCTGGTTCAAGCGCGACCTGCGCGTGTTCGATCACGCGCCGCTGGTCGAGGCGGTCAAGCATCGCGAGGTGCTGCCGCTTTACGTCTATGAACCGGAGCTGATCCGCGCACCCGACTATTCGGTGCAGCACCTGCAATTCCTCAATGAATGCCTGGCCGACCTCGACCAGGCATTGTCGGCACGCGGCAGCCCGCTGGTGGTGCAGTTCGGCGAGATCACGCATGTCCTGAAGCGCGTGCTCGAGACCTACGGTCCGTTCTCGCTGTACTCGCATGAAGAGACCGGCAATGCGATCAGCTACGAGCGCGACAAGCGCGTGGCCGCCTGGTGCGTAGCGCATGGCATCGAGTGGAAGGAATTCCCGACCAATGGCGTCGTGCGCCGGCTGGCTTCGCGCGACGACTGGGCGTCGATCTGGATGGAGCGCATGCGCCAGCCGGTGCTGGCCGCGCCCGATTTCATCGGCGCGCCGAAGACGCCGCTGCTGCCGGCCGGCCTGCTGAGGCCCAGCAGCCTCGGCATGCAGGGCGCGGACAAGCCGCTGCGCCAGAAAGGCGGGCGCAAGCTGGCGTCGCAGCAGGTGCGTCAGTTCTTCAGCAAGCACCTGCACGAATACCGCTATGCGATGTCCAGCCCCTTGTCGGCCGAAGACGCGTGCTCGCGGCTGTCGCCGCATCTGGCCTTTGGCGTGCTGTCGATACGCGAGCTGATGCACAAGGTCTGGAAGACGCGCAGCGAGTTCAACGCGATGCCCGATCCGGTACGTCCTAAGGATGCGCTGGCCGGGCTGAAGTCTTTCGAGAGCCGGCTGCACTGGCACTGCCACTTCATCCAGAAACTGGAATCGCAGCCCGACATCGAAGAGCGCAATGTGCACCGCGGCTTCGACGGCTTGCGCGAGCCGCATTTCAACCGCGAGCATTTCGAGCGCTGGTGCGCCGGCGAGACTGGTTTCCCGCTGATTGATGCCTGCATGAAGATGCTGGCGCAGACCGGCTGGATCAATTTCCGCATGCGCGCGCTGCTGGTGAGCTTTTCCAGCTACCAGTTGTGGAATCACTGGCGCGAGCCGGCGCTGCACCTGGCGCGTGAATTCCTTGATTACGAACCGGGCATCCATTACCCGCAGGTGCAGATGCAGTCCGGCGTCACCGGGATCAATACGCTGCGCATCTACAACCCGGTGAAGCAGGCGCAGGACCAGGACCCGGACGGTGTGTTCGTGAAGCGCTGGCTGCCGGTGCTGGAGAAGGTGCCGGTCGAGTACATCTTCGAGCCGTGGACCCTGCCCGAAGGCTTGCAGCAATCGCTGGGCGTGCTGATGGGCGAGGATTACCCTATGCCCATCGTCGACCATCTGGAAGCGGCGCGCCATGCGCGCGACACGCTGTGGGCGATGCGCCGCGATCCGGAGGTGCGCAAAGAAGCGAAGCAAGTCTTCAACAAGCACGGCAGCCGTAATCCGATGCGCGAGGGCCGTCCTCGCAAAACCAATCGACAAGCGAAAGCCGCAGCAGCCGGCCCCGATCTCATCAGCGAAGTCGATGCCAACACGGAAGCGCACGCGACCGGCACGGGCGGCACAGGCACCCACGCCGCGAACGAGAAAATAACAGGCAGGCTAGCTCGCACCAAAGTCTCTGTGCCGCCGACTGCAGCACCCACGACCGGGGTCATTACTGCACCCACCCCGGCACCAGCGGCAGCGCCCGCTGCTGCGCCAGATGCGCCACCGCCGCAGCTGTCCCTGGGCTTCGACTGACAATGCTGCGCGGCATACTCGCGGCCGGCACCGCATTCACGATGTGGGGCGTGTTCCCGGTCTTCCTGCGCCTGATGCAAGCGGTACCGCCGCTGGAGATCCTGGCGCACCGGGTGCTGTGGTCAGTCGTTTTCCTGCTCGGCCTGCTAGGCCTGCGCAGGCAATGGGGCTGGGTGGATGCAATTCGACAGCGGCCGCGCATTGCACTGGCCTTTGCCGCCAGCGCTGCAATGTTGTTCACGAACTGGGTGGTATTCATCTGGGCCGTCAACGATGACCATATCGTCGATGCCAGCCTTGGCTACTTCATCACGCCGCTGTTCAATGTGCTGCTCGGGCTGACGCTGGGCGAGCGGTTGCGCTCCCTGCAATGGGCGTCGATCGCGTTGGCGGTGTGCGGCGTCGCCTGGCTGACGATCAGCGCCGGGCAGCTGCCATGGATAGGACTGGTGATTGCAGTGACCTTCGCGGTCTATGGCCTGATCCGCAAGACTGCATCGCTCGGCCCGCTCGAAGGCCTGATGGTGGAGACACTGGCCATGCTGCCCCTGTCGGCAGCCTTCCTGCTGATTCCGGGCAGCGGCAATTCGCAGGCATGGGGCGATTCGCTGTCGCTGACCCTGCTGCTGATGGCCGCCGGTCCGGTGACGGCGATACCCCTGCTGCTGTTTGCGGCCGGGGCTCGCCGCATCCCGTTGTCCATCATCGGACTATTGCAGTACATCGGTCCGACAATACAGATGCTGATCGGTGTCTGGGTCTATGACGAAGTATTCACGACTGATCGCGCGATTGGCTTTGGTTTCATCTGGGGTGCGCTGGCGCTGTACTCACTGGAAGGCTTGTGGCGGATGCGCGCCGACGCACTGGCCAGCGAGCTTCCGGGCCGGGGTTGAACACGCCGGCCCGGAAGCTCGCATCAGCTGTGGCGAGCGTCAACTTTTCAACTGCTCAACTATTCAAGCGCTCAAGGGATGAACCAACGCCATCGCTCATTCCGAGCCCGATGGCGTACCCCATCAGCAGATCCGCCATCGCCTTGTCGCCGCGTGCCATGGCCGCCTGACGCGCGCGCTCGCCGATATCGTCCTGCATCAGCTGTTCAGCGACGTGCCCGGCATTGAGCAAGAGCTTGACCAGCACTTGTTGCCCGCCCTTGCAGGCGAGGGTCAGCGGCGACTCCCCCTGGTCATCCCTTGCAGTCAGCATGCGGAGCAGTACGTCACCTCCCTGATTGCGCGCCACCTCCAGCAGCGTATCCACCATCGGCGCATGGCCCTTGGCGATCGTGATCATCAGCACATTCTGCTGATGGGCGTCCCTTGCAAGCAGTTGCTCGGTGGTGAATTTCGCATCCAGGATGGATGTCGCCATCTTCCACTGCCGGTTACGGACCTGGCGCATGATCTGGATGTCGCCGTCTTCGTCTGGTTCTATCAGGAGTTGGCTGTCGACATTGCCTTGCTTGAGGAGCTGCGCGGCAGTCACTGCGCTGTACGTCTGCCAATCTTCAATGGTCGGCGCACGGCCGCCTGTGAGCTGAAGCATTTCCGCGTCCAGCTCATTCTTGAGCTGCCTCACTGATGTCAGCTCCCCCTTCAAGCGCTCACGTTCACGCAAGGCGATCCTAGCGGTCCTGCCGGTGTCGGTCGTTGAGGCGGCGGCAGAGGGGAAGGTCGTCGCCAGGCCGAAGCCGACCGGGATCATGGCACCTCGCTCTTTCAGATACGCGGCAAACGCGCCAGACCAGTCAGGCACCAAACGTTCGCAGGCGGCGATGAAGCGCTGCATTGCCTGCTTGTGGCCGTCCCCGACCAGGGTCGCACTGTCAAATACGCGATCCAGCAGGGGGAATATGGTCACGGTGTCGAGCTCGATGTCGTGCTGCTCCATCTGCGCGACCAACCAGTCAAGCTTGTTGGGTTGACCGCGACTGATCGCATGGAACAGCGCCGGCTGCGCGGCGGCACCGCTGCCTGTCTTTTGCATCAACAGCGCAGGCTCGCGGCTCAGCAGGGCGTCGAGGCCTTGCGTGTTGTCGTCTTTCGATTTCGTGAAATGGAATTGCCACTGCTCCCTTGGCGTGCCCTTGGGTTGCGGGGATTTGGGCAGGTTCGTGGTGGACGTCGTGCTGACGGAGGCCTTGCCGGACGATTTGTTGCCAGCGCCTTGATTCGTGCCCTTGGTCCCGGTTTTCTTGCTGCCGGCATTATTGGCGTTCGCCTTGTTGCTCACGGTATGAGCTTTATCACCAGCCTTGACCGCGGCACCGCCGGTCACCGTCGCTGCTGTGGACGAAGGCGGGGCCGCCTTCTTCGTAGAGCTTGTGCTGATCGTGGTGGTGCTGATCGTGGTGCTGCTGGTCATGGCGGCGCTGCTGCTGGCCGAGCCTGACGGTACGGTCGTCGTCGAACTCGCTGCCTCCGGCCTGGCGTTGATGTTGGCGATGGCGCCGGAGGTGAGGTTGGTGATGATGTGGCGAGTGGTGGCAGGCGTTGCCTGCGTCGTGCCCGGAACACCCGACGCCACTGTATTGCGCACGCTGGCAACGGGCTCGCTCGCTTGCATGCGCTCGCGCTTGGCTTGCCGGTGTTTCTTGCGATTGGCCAGCCGCAGGTTGGCCGCCTTGCCCTCATCGTCGTCGGCATTCTTCGCGGGCTTGACCAGCACACCGCCGATGGGTTGCCAGTTCGCGCTGCCCGGACGCAGCGGCTCGATGGCGACGACCGGCTTGGGCGCGGGCGGCGATGCCTGCGGCGGCTCTTCGACGGCAATGGCGGCCACCGGCGGTTCGTCCCCGATGTGGCTGATGGCCTGCGCGATCACGCCGGCGGCATCGGCCAGCGCCACGGTCCGTGCCGTGATTGCCGACAGCAAAGGCAGGTAGTTCACCAGTGCTGCCGGATAGCGCTGTGCGATCAGCTGCAGCGCCTTCAGGTAAGACAGCGGCTCATCGCCCGGCTTGTGGCAGGTAAGGAGGGCGTCAAGCATCGGCGGCAGCGTCGCATGGCCGACATCGCCGAACTGCTCGACGCGTGGGTCGGTCAACCAGGCAACGGTCGACTGCAGCACCTGCTTGCGCATGGTTGCCTGCCAGTACGGCTTGACCAGCGTCGTGCAGTTTGCCAGCAGCGACTCGACCAGCGGCTGCACCGCCTGCACGGCCAGCACGCCTGACTGCATGAAGTACACGGAACCTGCCAGCAGACCGCTGAGGGACTCGGACTGATGCACATTACCGGCATGCGGCGTCATCGCCTTGACCAGACTGGCTGCCGCGCGGCGATACAGATAGCCATCATGCTTGTCGCGGCGCGCCATCGCCTTCACGAAACTGAACAGGTTGGAGAGGTGCTGGATGTCACCGTCGTCGGCCGAATTTGCAGCGCGGATCTCCGTGCAAGCCTCGAGGAACAGGCGGCAGACGGCATCGAATTCAGCGACATCTTCGACCGGCAAGGGCAGCCCGCGCAGCCCGGTCTCGGCGATGGCGCGCAGGAAGTTCGCGAAATTGCTGAAGCTCTGCGAATCGGGTGCAGCGTCGCCGCTTTGCAGGGTGGTTTTCATCCAGCGCAGCAGCTTGCTGTTGATGGTCGGAAGTGCCGGGCTGGCGAGCGGAATGATCGCAGTCTCGAAGAAGTCCTTGATCGTATTCGAGATGTTGGCCACGGCGACCGACGACACCGGCGCATGGGCGAGAACTGGTGCCGCCTTCACCTGCAAGCTCGAATCAATCTGCCGCGACCAGAGCCGGAATTCATCGAGTGCATTGCCGCCGCAGAGCTTGAGCGCGCACTGGCCGAGCAGCTGGCGACAGGTCAGCTCTTCGTCGACTTCTTCATCGAGGTCGTACAGCTGCTGTTTGGGCGGGGTGTTGAGCTGCACCATGACGATGCCGAGCTGGCGCGTATCCAGCATGCCGACATACGACTGGTTGCCGCCCTTCTCTTCGGGATTGGCCGGCCAGTCGCGGATCACAAGCAGCGACTTCCAGAACACTTTGCCGATCATCTGCGAATGTTTGCTCAGCAGCGTGTCGGACTGACCGCCCTCCGTCGTGAAGCGCAGCTTCAGGCCGCGTGACAGCAGCTTCAGGATGGCCAGCAGTTCGTAGTTGGACTTCTGGTCGGCCGGCAGCCCGCAGGCCAGCGCACGCTGCATCAGCGTATCGGTGATGGTGCGCATCGGTTCCTTCAGGCGACCCAGCTGCGCCGTCGTGAACAGGGAATCGCCCTTGCTCATGCCGAGCGCGGCGCGCAGTCCGTCGCAGACCACGGCAATGGCGCTGGTGTCGAATCCGCTCACCGGCAGCGCAGCATCCTGCCCGCTACCCAGCGCATCCGACAAGGTGTTGATGAGCCGAAGCAGGCCCGAGGACAGCGCCGGCAGCAGCTTGTCTTCGCCGCCGCGCTTGAGCAGGCTGAGTTGCGAATTCGCGCGCGCAGACTTCAAGGCCTTGAACATCAGCGTCAGGTCGGCGACCCGGATCTCCTGCTGGTTGCAAAGCTCCCTGATCTGCGTATTGATCGCGCCGACCGCGCCGAGTGCGCGGTTCCAGGCCTGCTGTTCATCCTCGCGGCCAGTGTCATCGTCGATGTCGCCCTCGCCGTCCCACGCATCTTGCACCTCCCGGACGCCCGCAGCATTGCGGGTGTCCAGCCATGCATCCTGCGCCTGTGCAGAGGAGCTGCCCGGCTGGTGCGCGCGGATCGTGATGGTGGTGTCGTCCTGCAGCTGTCGCTGAATTTGCTGCGGGGCGCCCGGTGGCGGGTAGCCGCTGCGCGATTGCTGCGAGCCGGGTGAGATCGTGGGTCGGGACATGGGGGCTCTCCTGTAAAATTGGCGCCCTTGGGTGTGATGTTGCTTTAGGCGGTTCCCCGCCGGCGCCCACACCGCCGGATGCGCGGCATGCAGGTACAAAGCAATCCGGTCATCGACGATTTATTCCAGTTTTCTCCTACACCATGGCCAATTACGTTTACACGATGAACCGCGTGGGCAAGATCGTTCCGCCCAAGCGCCAGATCCTGAAGGACATTTCGCTGTCCTTCTTCCCCGGTGCCAAGATCGGCGTGCTGGGCCTGAACGGCTCGGGCAAGTCGACGCTGCTGAAGATCATGGCCGGCATCGACAAGGACATCGAGGGCGAAGCGATCCCGATGCCGAACCTGAACATCGGTTACCTGCCGCAGGAGCCCGAGCTCAACCCCGAGCTGACGGTGCGCCAGGAAGTCGAGAGCGGCCTCGGTGAAGCGTTTGAAGCGCGTGCCAAGCTCGACGCCGTCTATGCCGCGTATGCCGAGCCGGATGCGGACTTCGATGCGCTGGCGACCGAGCAGGCGCGACTGGAAGCGATCATCGCTGCCGCCGATGGCGGCAACCTCGAGCTGCAACTGGAAGTGGCCGCCGATGCGCTGCGCCTGCCGCCGTGGGATGCAAAGATCGGCGTGCTGTCCGGCGGCGAGAAGCGCCGCGTCGCACTCTGCAAGCTGCTGCTGTCCAAGCCCGACATGCTGCTGCTCGATGAACCGACCAACCACCTCGATGCCGAATCGGTGGACTGGCTCGAACAATTCCTGCAGCGCTTCCCCGGCACCGTGGTCGGCATCACGCACGACCGCTACTTCCTCGACAACGCCGCCGAATGGATCCTCGAACTCGACCGCGGCCATGGCATTCCGTGGAAGGGCAATTACAGCTCGTGGCTGGAACAGAAAGAGAACCGCCTGAAGCAGGAAGAAGCGACCGAGTCCGCGCGCCAGAAGGCGCTGAAGAAGGAACTGGAGTGGGTGCGCCAGAATCCGAAGGGCCGTCAGGCCAAGAGCAAGGCGCGTATCGCGCGCTTCAACGAGCTGTCCGAGTTCGAATACCAGAAGCGCAACGAGACGCAGGAGATCTTCATCCCGGTCGCGGAGCGCCTCGGCAATGAAGTGATCGAGTTCAAGAATGTCAGCAAGGGCTATGGCGACCGCCTGCTGATCGATAATCTGTCGTTCCGCATTCCGCCGGGCGCGATCGTCGGCATCATCGGCCCCAACGGCGCCGGCAAGTCGACGCTGTTCCGCATGCTGTCGGGCAAAGAGACCCCGGACAGCGGCGAGATCGTCGTCGGCCCGACCGTGAAGCTGGCCGTGGTCGACCAATCGCGCGCCGAGCTCGACAACAAGAAGACCGTGTTCGATGACGTCGCCAATGGCGCGGACCTGCTGACGGTCGGCCGCTTCGAGATGCCGTCGCGCGCGTACCTGGGCCGCTTCAACTTCAAGGGCGCGGACCAGCAGAAGATCGTCGGCAACCTGTCCGGCGGCGAACGCGGCCGCCTGCATCTGGCCAAGACCCTGCTCATGGGCGGCAACGTGCTGCTGCTGGATGAACCGTCGAACGACCTCGACGTGGAAACCCTGCGCGCGCTGGAAGATGCGCTGCTCGAATTCGCCGGCAGCGTGCTGGTGATCTCGCACGATCGCTGGTTCCTCGACCGTATCGCGACCCATATCCTGGCTTTCGAAGGTGACTCGCAAGTGGTCTTCTTCGACGGTAATTACCAGGAATACGAAGCCGACAAGAAGAAGCGCCTCGGCGAAGAAGGCGCGAAGCCCAAGCGTATCCGCTACAAGCCGCTGCGTACCTGATACGGCAGCATCCCGGACCGCAAACAGGCTTCATGACGACGACCATGATGCATGCGACGCCCGTGCTTGTCGCCGCGCTCGACATCGGCGGTACCAAGATGGCGGCCTGCATCGCCGATGCAAGCGGTCCGCGTATCCGGGTCGTCGCGCCGACCGAGAGAAGCGGCGCAAATGATGCGGTCGCCCGACAGGGACTGCGGATGCTGGAAGTCGCCGCCCGTCACTGCGGCGTAGCTGTCGAGAACATTCGGCACATCGGCGTCAGCAGCGCCGGCCCCTTCGAGCAGCGCGACGGGCATCTCGCGATACTGCCGCCGAACATGTGCGGCGGCATCGCGCATGGCGATGACTTGCCGAACGACTGGACGCACATCCCGCTGGAAGCGGTGCTGCGCGAGCGCTTCGACGTGATCCGCATCGCGAATGATTGCGTGGCCGGCCTGCATGGCGAACGTGCATTCGGCGCGGCGCAGCAACAAGCGAATGCGATCTATGTCACCTGGAGCACCGGCATCGGTTTCGGGCTGTGTGTCGATGGCCATGTCCTGCAGGGAAAGCATGGCAATGCCGGGCATGCAGGACACATGCTGATGTCGGAGCTGTCGGAAGCGCTGTGCGGCTGCGGCAACCGCGGCGACCTCGAAGGCATGATCGCCGGGCGCAACCTCGGCAACCGCATCGGCCGCCCGCTGGCCGACGTGTTCGCCGCCGCACGTGCCGGTGACAACGCGGCGCTCGACATCGTGCATGACGCCGCCCGCATCTTCGGCCGCGCACTGTACAACCTCACCGCGATCCTCGATACCGGCTGCATCCTCGTCGGCGGCAGCGTCTGGCGGCAAAACCAGGACTTGCTGCAGCCGCTGGTGCAGGCGCAGGTCAGCAGCCGTTATCCGGCGCTGACCGCCGGCGTGACCGTGCAAGGCGCCGCGCTCGATGAACTGGTGACGGACATGGGTGCGCTGGCGATGGTGATGCCGGTATCCTGGCTCGATGACTGGCGCGCGCGCAGGCCGTGGGAAAGCCTCGTATCGATCGCGTCCGATTGAATCGATTGCAGCGCTGGACGCGCTCGAATCACTGGAAGCTTTGAAAGCAATCGAAGCGCTCGACGCACGCGCCGCCTCCCTGCCCTGCGCTGTCCCCGCGCGGCATGGCGGTCACGCCCGCCGCGGGCATAGCCGGGACGACGATTCGTCACGCGCCGGCGATGGCAGCCTGTCCCGGCTACAATCCACCGTCAGTTTCCAACACGAACCAGCTTTAGCGGAGTGAGCGTGCCTGCCGTTGCGTCCCTGTTTCCCGATCCCCTGGTGATTCGCGATCTTGCGAAAGCCTTTGGCGCGCGCCGCGCAGTCGATGGCGTCAGTTTCTCGGTGGCGCCCGGCGAGTTCGTCGCGCTGCTCGGCCCGAATGGCGCAGGCAAGTCGACGCTGTTCCAGATCCTGTCCGGGCTGTTCGTCGCCGATGGCGGGCATGCGGTCGTCGTCGGCCATGACATCAGCCTCGAACCGATCCCCGCATTGAAGGAGCTGTCCATCGTTTTCCAGCAACCGGCGCTGGACCTCGACCTGACCGTGACGGCCAACATGCAGTTCCAGTGCGACCTGCATGGCATACCGCGCGCGGAAGCCAGGCGCCGCATCGTGCACTGGCAGCAGCGCTTTGGCCTGACCGAGCGCGCCAACGAAGCCTGCCGCCAGCTGTCGGGCGGCATGCGGCGCAAGGTGGAGCTGGCGCGCGCGCTGCTGTCGGAACCGCAGTTGCTGCTGATGGATGAGGCGACGGTCGGCATCGACCCGGCGTCGCGTGCCGCGATACTGGCGGACGTGAAGGCGCTGTGCCGCGAACGTGCAATGGGCGTGCTGTGGGCGACGCATCTGGTCGACGAGGCCGAGGCTGCCGACCGTATTGTCGTGATGGCATCAGGCAAAGTGCGTTTCGACGGCACCGCTACCGAGCTGGTCAAGCTGAACGATCACACCTCGCTGATCGATGCCTTCCTCGACCTGACCCGTGCGGAGGGCCGCGCATGAAGCTGCTGCACGCACGACTGGCGCTGGCGGCCGTTGCCGGCCGCGAGATTCACAAGTTCCTGCGCCAGCCCGGCCGGCTCGCGTCGTCGCTGGTGCGGCCGCTGCTGTGGATGGTGGTGTTCGCCGCCGGCATCCGCCATATGCCCGACCTCGGCCAGGACTACCGGCTGTACCTGGTGCCGGGATTGGCGCTGATGGTCTGCCTGTTCAACGGCATGCAGTCATCGCTGGCGATGGTGTACGACCGCGAGATGGGCGTGATGCGGCTGCTGCTGACCGCGCCGCTGCCGCGCACCTACCTGCTGGCCTGCAAGCTCTTGGCCGGCGCCTTCCTGTCGGTGCTGCAGGCGCTGGCTTTCCTGCTGATCGTGGTGGTGTGGGGCATCGGCCTGTCGCCGCTGCAGCTGCTGACCGGCCTGCCGGCGCTGGTGCTCGGCGCGCTGATGCTGTCGGCCTTCGGGCTGGTGCTGTCGGTATATATCCGGCAACTGGAGAATTTTGCGGGCACGATGAACTTCGTGATCTTCCCGATGTTCTTCCTGTCGCCGGCGCTGTATCCGATCTCGCGGATGCAGGAAGCGGGCGCCATGTGGATCTACCGCCTGTGCCAGTTCAATCCGTTCACGCACGCGGTGGAAGCCATGCGCGCCGGCCTGCATGGCGAGATGGCCGCGGGTTCGCTGTTCGTGGTGATTGCCGCGACGCTGCTGTTTTATCTGGTGGCGGCGGCCGGCTACGATCCGCAGCGCGGCCTGCTGAAATCGACGCGCGGCGGCTGATCCGCGCACCTGCCGGGCAATCCCGGCTGCCTGCGGCCTGCGCTGCCCGCTGACAAAGGGCAGCTGGCGGCTGCCTGCTTGCGTCGCGGGCCCGGCAAGCTCACAAGTTGTCGTGGTCGATCTGTGCCGACTGTCCGGCGCCCGGCCCGGCCTCGTCCTCTTCCGGGCAGCGCATGAAGCGCACCAGGAAGCCCTCGCGCCAGTCGATGCCCTCTTCCCCGAGGTAGTTGTTCTGCACGTAGTAGGCCTGCTGTTCGCTGGCGATACGCTTGCTGCAGCTGCCGAAATTCGCATCCCCGAACTTCCTGAACTGCAGCACATGCACGAGCTCATGGACGATGAAGGAATTGTCCATTGGCTCATTGACCTTCAATGTGTCACGCAGGTAGATCCGGTAATTCTCGGTATCGAACAAGGCGGCCACGGTGGTACACCGTTCCGGCGCATCCGGACAGACTTTCTCCGCCAGCACCGCAGCAGTCACGGGCTCGATGGGCGGCAGGTCGGCGATGTCGACGGCCGGCAGGCCAGAGTAACGGATGGCGGCGGCCAGCAGCCTGGCCAATAACTCAGCACTGACGTTCATGGCTTATCCTTTTTGCCAGATTTTCTTGCGCAATCGAGACCATCATGCCATGTCCTGCCACAGTTTGCCGGCGGACGCGACTGAACAGTTCATTTTGCTGCCGATCAGTTCACTTCGCGGAAAACCCGCATTGTCACTAGGGTTGCGCAATTTGCGACTGTCCAAATTTGTGACAACTGACCGTTTTTGTTACATGCGTTTCCTCAATACATGTGATTTTTTGCCGGTTTCCCCTGCTATCACCTGAATAAATTTCATGGCATGCCCTTTGCCTATGTCAAAACGTTGCTTTGCGTACGTGGAGCCTTCGGCCCGCGACCGTAGCTGCAACCGTATAGCCAAATTGGCATAACCAAGGGGAGATCCAAATAATGAAGAGGAAACTTCTTGCGTCCGCGATCGGCCTGGCGCTGATCACCGGTTCGTCGGCCTTCGCAGCCGCCGTCACCGACGCAATGATCGAAAACGATGCCAAGTCGGGCGGCGACGTCCTGAGCTGGGGCATGGGCCAGAACGGCCAGCGCTTCTCGACGCTGACCCAGATCAACGCAGGCAACGTGGCCAAGCTGGTCCCGGCCTGGTCGTTCTCGTTCGGTGGTGAAAAGCAGCGCGGCCAGGAGTCGCAGCCGCTGGTTCACAACGGCAAGATGTTTGTCACCGGTTCCTACTCGCGTATCTTCGCGCTGGACACCAAGACCGGCAAAAAGCTGTGGAAGTACGAGCATCGCCTGCCGGACGGCATCATGCCTTGCTGCGACGTGATCAACCGTGGCGCAGCCCTGTATGACAACCTGGTCATCTTCGCTACCCTCGACGCACAACTGGTCGCCCTGAATCAGGACACCGGCGCCGTCGTCTGGAAAGAGAAGATCGACGAGTACTCGGCTGGCTACTCGGCATCGGCAGCTCCGCTGATCGCCAACGGCCTGCTGCTGACCGGTGTGTCCGGCGGCGAATTCGGCGTGATCGGCCGCGTGGAAGCGCGCGATCCGAAGACCGGCAAGATGGTCTGGACCCGTCCGGTCGTTGAAGGCCACATGGGCTACAAGTACGAAGGCGGCAAGGCGGTCGAGAACGGCATCTCGGGCACGACCAACAAGACCTGGCCGGGCGAACTGTGGAAGTCGGGCGGCGCGACCACCTGGCTGGGCGGCACCTATGACGCCTCCACTGGCCTCGCTTACTTCGGTACCGGCAACCCGGCACCGTGGAACAGCCACCTGCGCCCTGGCGACAACCTGTTCTCGACGGCGACCGTTGCGATCGACGTCAAGACCGGCAAGATCGTCTGGCACTACCAGAACACCCCGAACGACGGCTGGGATTACGACGGTGTGAACGAGTTCATCACCTTCGACATGAACGGCAAGCGCATGGGCGCGAAAGCTGACCGTAACGGCTTCTTCTACGTCAACGACGCGAAGACCGGCAAACTGGAAAACGCTTTCCCGTTCGTCAACAAGATCACCTGGGCAACCGGTATCGATCTGAAGACTGGCCGTCCGAACTACGTTCCGGAAAACCGCCCGGGCGACCCGACCAAGGGTCCGGACGGCAAGAAGGGCAACGTGGTGTTCTCGGCTCCGTCCTTCCTGGGCGGCAAGAACCAGATGCCGATGGCATACAGCCCGAAGACCGGCCTGTTCTACGTTCCGGCCAACGAGTGGGGCATGGAAATCTGGAACGAGCCCGTCTCGTACAAGAAGGGCGCTGCCTACCTGGGCGCTGGCTTCACCATCAAGCCGCTGCATGACGACTACATCGGCGCCCTGCGCGCTGTTGATCCGAAGTCGGGCAAGATCGTCTGGGAAAACAAGAACTCGGCTCCGCTGTGGGGTGGCGTGATGACCACTGCCGGCGACCTGGTGTTCTACGGTGTGCCGGAAGGCTACCTGAAGGCGCTGGACGCGAAGTCGGGCAAGGAACTGTGGAAGTTCCAGACCGGTTCGGGCATCGTTGCTCCTCCGATCACCTGGGAAGAAGGCGGCGAGCAGTTCGTCGCAGTCGTCTCCGGTTGGGGCGGCGCCGTTCCGCTGTGGGGCGGTGAAGTTGCCAAGCGCGTCAACTTCCTCGAGCAGGGCGGCTCCGTGTGGGTCTTCAAGCTCGCCAAGTAATCAAGCTACTCCCGCCTGCATTGGGATACTGAATTCGTAGCATCATCCCATGCAGCTTCAGCCGACGGCCATGGCCGTCGGCTTTTTTATTGGTGGGTATGCTTTGATGCGAGGTATCCGTGCAGGTGAGACGGTGGCGAGTGTTGTCCGTTATCGCAGCGCTTGTCGAGCAGGCTTCGCCGTGCCACGGCACTGATGACAGGCAAAAAAAAAGCCGGCTGAATAGCCGGCTTTTTCTTTTTTCCGTCAGCTGCGCGCAGCAGCGTCAGCGGATCTTCAGCGATCAGGGCAAGCTGTAGCTGGTCAGCTCCATCACGATCTTGCCCGAGTTCCACAGGGCCGACACGATGTCTTCCTTGCGCTCGACCTTCACCAGGCCGACCCCCTTGCAATACCACTCGACGTTCTCGACCGGCACATCCTTGAAGCCCAGCACCGCATCCGCATACAGCGGCAGGTTGCCGGAACCAACCACTTTCGCGCAATGCTCGAAAGTCCCGGCCGGCACGGTCACGGTCTGCTCGACGGCTTCGACGTTGTACGACATCAGGATCTTCGGCATCTTCAGGTCCTTGAGGCCGAGGTCACCCTTGGGCAGCACGATGAAAGCTTCGGTCGGCACCATCCACTGCGCACCCTGGGTGAGCGGCAGCTTGATCACGGTGCGCGCGTTGGTGTCGAGCTTGGCCTGGTTATCGGCGTCGGTACGCTTGGCGATACGCGAAATGCCGAGCGCATCCTTGCGCAGCCAGAATTCCACGCCCAGCTGGCCCGGCACATCCACACGACGGATGTAGACCTGGTCACCGTTGGCATAGTCGATCGTGCGATCGACCGTTGCGATATAAGTCTGGTGGGTCAGCGTGCCGCTGATATCGGAGGCGACGTCATATTCCCAGCGCGCACCGACATCCAGCGGGAAGTAAGAGTCGCCCTGGGGCGCATTCTTGGAACAGCCGGCGGCCAGCAGCACTGCGGCCACCATGGTGAGGCGGGTCTTCATCACTTCTCCGGCAGGCGGGTGACCGGCGCATCGGAGACGCGCAGCTTGATCTTGTTATCGGCATTGACCTTGAACCAGGCGCTGCCGCTGCCGCCGCCCGGGCGCTCGATGGTGCCGACCTGGCGGATACCCTGACGGCTCTTGCGCTGCGCTTCCGACAGCTGCGAGTGTGCATCCTTCTGGTACGGCAGCTTGTACGCGCGCGGCACGCTGGTCGGGCGGTTGCTGTCGAGCGGGGTGATCCACAGGTAGATCGCGCCGTCGATACCGCGCTCCTTGTTCGGCTCTTCGATCACGGCCGAAACGATGGCGAATTTCTCCGGCATCATGCGCGGCGTGGGCCAGCCCAGCATGTCTTCGAAGGTATAGTTGGCAACGAAGTACGTGACCGTGACGGCGAGCACCATCAGGACTTTGATCCAGCGCTTCCAGGCCGTGGCCAGGCACAGCACCAGCAGCAGCAGCGAGATGGCTACGTACAACAGGGACAGCATGAGGGAAGTGTTCGTCATGTTTGCGGAACGAGGGTTTTGGGTAAGGTATTGATATCGCGGACGCTGCCATCGGCCTCGACCGTGAAGCGGACAGCCGTCTTCTCGTCGCCTTTGCGTTCGAGCTTGATGGTGCCGTAGTAAACCACTTCAGCCTTCGGGTTGACCTTCACCACCGAAATCGTGGCTTCGACAGGTTCGCCGTTCTTGCTTTCGTAGTACTGCGCATTGACCGTGTATTCGCCGGGCGAGTAGCCGCGAATGGTCACAACTTCCTGGTTCAGCGGGTTCACCACGTCCTTGCCGTTGACGTTGATGGTGTCGCCGGCCAGGCCGCGGTCATCGCGGTCGAGGTGCATCAGGCCGGCTTCGCGCTGGCGGAACCAGGCCATGGCGCCGGCCGGGTCCTGCACATAGGTGTCGATATCGTTCGGATTCATGTCCGGCCAGGAGATGGTAATGATGAATTCTGCCTTGGCCGGGATGTCACCTTCCTTTTTCGCTTTCGGGTTCATCGCCATCAGCGCGATGATGAAGCAGAAGACGAAGGCGATCAGGATGTTGAACAGCATGTCGTAGAAGGGGTCGACTTCCCCTTCGCGACGCTTGACGCGCAGGCTCACTTTGCGTCCTGGTGCGTCAGCTTGGCCAGATGGGTCTCGGCGAACTCCAGCGAGTCAGCGAGGATGCCGTCGCTGCAGCGATCCATGCGCACCAGCTGCGCGCCGAGCAGCATGTTGGCCATCAGGCCAACGGCGGTGGTCAGCAGCGCGATGCCCAGACCGCCGGTCAGGGTCTTGAGCATGGTGGCCGACTGCGACGCATCGAAGGTCTGCATCTGCGAGATGTCGAGCGCGAGGATCGAGAAGCCGATCACCTTGCCCAGCAGGCCCAACTTGATCTGGATGCCGTTGACCCACCACGCCGATTCGCTCGGGCCGTGCATGCGCTCGGCCAGCACTTCGGTCAGCTGGCCATTCTCGTAGTCCTGGCGGCGTGCCTTTTCCATCAGCGCGCTGAAGTAATCATTGACCGCGCCGACATGGCCAACCGGCGCCTGTGCCGGGCCAAACTGCGGGCGCACGGACTGCATCCATGCATCGAGCGCATGGCGCTCGCGCATCATCACCCAGGCGCGACGGCCCACCCACAAGGTGGACAGGACAAACACGCCAATGATCATCAGCGTAATGCCGGTCGGATCGGCCTCGACCAGCACGCCCCAGACATTGGCGCGCCACAGGATGAAGCTGGCGAAAATCAGCAGGCCGGAAAAGGCCAGCCACTGGAAGAAGAAGCGATCGGCGATCGATGCGTTGGCCACGCCGGCGCTGAGTCCGGAGAGGATGCTGGCACGGGATTGAAAAATTCGGGAAAGCGGTATCAACCGACGTGCCACAGCGTTCATGCCTACGTTACCTTGTCTCGTTCTTGTTGAATGTCTGCCGCAAAACGCAGTGAATTGGCGTCATTACGGAAAACCAGCGGTTTTTCTTCCACCGTCCGGGTTCGCGCCTGTAGCACGATCTTCTGCACGTCGTCGTGATGCGGTGACTTGCTGCACACCGGGTCCGCATTCTCCGCGTCGCCCGTGAGGGCATAGGCCTGACAGCGGCAGCCGCCGAAGTCCTTTTCCTTTTCAGGACAGGTCCGGCAGGGCTCCTTCATCCAGCCAAAACCGCGGAAGCGATTGAAAACCTCGGAGTTATACCAGATATCACGCAGACTTGCCTCACTGACATTCGGGAATTGTAGTCCCGGCAAGCTCTGCGCGGCATGGCAAGGCAAGGCCGAACCGTCGGCCGCGACCGCCAGGAACACCGAGCCCCAGCCATTCATGCAGGCCTTGGGGCGCTGCTCGAAGTAATCCGGCACCACGAACAGCAAGCGGGTCGATTTGCCCAGCTTCTCGCGCCATTGATTGACCACGGCCTCGGCCCGCTCCAGCTGCTCGCGGGTCGGGATCAGCTGCTCGCGGTTGACCATGCCCCAGCCGTAGTACTGGGTATTGGCCAGCTCCAGGTATTCGACGCCCATCTCGACGGCCATCGCGATGATGCGGTCGACATGGTCGAGGTTGTAGCGGTGCAGCACGACGTTGAGCACCATCGGGTAGTCGTACTTCTTGATCAGCTTGGCGACCTTGTTCTTCAGGTCGAAGGTCTTGGTGCTGGTCAGGAAGTCGTTCATTTCCTTGGTCGAGTCCTGGAACGACAGCTGGATGTGGTCGAGCCCGAGCTCCTTCATCTTCGCGATGCGTTCCTCGGTCAGGCCGACGCCGGAGGTGATCAGGTTGGTATAGAAGCCCAGCTGGTGCGCATGGCCGATCAGCTCTTCGATGTCGTCGCGCAGCAGTGGCTCGCCGCCCGAAATGCCGAGCTGCGCTGCACCCAGCTTGCGCGCCTGCGTGAACACATCCTTCCACTGCTCGGTGGTGAGCTCGTTCTTGTTGCCCGCGTAGTTCAGCGGGTTGTAGCAGAACACGCAGTGCAGCGGGCAGCGGTACGTGACCTCGGCCAGCAGCCAGAGCGGCGGCGCAATCTGGGGTTGTGCAGTGACTTCAGCGTTGACTTGGGTATCCATGGACTTCTCGGGTTACGGTTTCAGGCAATCCAGCCGTTCTCGGACGCGAGCGCAAGGAAACCGGTCACGTCCTTCTCGAGCCCGGTCGCATTGAAGGTCTGCTCGATGTCGGCAATGATGGCCTTCACGTCGCGCTGGCCATCGCAGCGCTTCAGGATCTCGGACGCGCTCTGGTTCAGCTTGACCATGCCCTCCGGGTACAGCAGCACGTAAGCCTGCTGTGCCTCTTCATATTGCATGCGGAACAGGCGCGCCAGCTTCGGGCGCGCGTCGAGGTCAAAGGTGGCGCTCATGGGTAAGCCTTTTCGATCGCATCCGAGATCTGCCACAGCACGTCCAGCTTGAACTGCAGGATGTCGAGTGCGCGCTCCTGCTGCTCGCGGGTGGTGAAATAATCGAGCGTGACCTGCAGGCCGTGCTCCACATCGCGCTGCGCGAGCGGCACGCGGCTGCGGAAATAGGCGAGGCCTTCGTCCTTGACCCACGGGTAATGCGTCGGCCAGTTGGCCAGCCGGTCCTTGTGGATCTTGGGCGCGAACATCTCGGTCAGCGACGAGCAGACCGCTTCCTGCCACGGGCGCTGGCGCGCAAAGTTCACATAGGCGTCGACGGCGAACTTCACGCCCGGCACCACGTGTTTGAGCGACCACAGGTCCTCGCGCGGAATGCCGACCGCATCGCCGAGACGCGACCAGGCTTCGATGCCGCCTTCGCGGTCGCCATGGCCGTCATGGTCCATGATGCGCTCTATCCATTTGCGGCGCACATCGCGGTCCGGGCAATTGGACATGATCGCCGCATCCTTCATCGGGATCATCACCTGATAGTAAAAGCGATTGAACACCCAGCCGCGGATCTGATCGGGCGTCAGCTTGCCCTCGTTCATCTTCACGTTGAACGGATGGTTGATGTGATAGTTGTCGCCTTTCGCGCGCAACCTTGCCTCGAATTCCTCGCGGCTCCAGGGCATCTGTGCGTCCAGCGTCGTCGGTGCGTTCATAGTTCGATCTCCATGCCGTCATAAGCGACTTCGATGCCGTGCTTCGCCAGCGTGGCGCGTTCGGCCGAGTCTTCGTTCAAGATGGGGTTGGTGTTATTGATATGGATGAGGACCTTGCGGCGCTCGCCGACGCCATCCAGCACCTCGATCATGCCACCGGGGCCGGACAGCTGCAGGTGGCCCATGTCGGCGGCAGTCTTTTGGGTGAGACCGAGCGTGATCATTTCGTCGCCGGTCCACACGGTGCCGTCGACCAGCACACAATCAGCCTTCTGCATTGCGTCCAGCACATGCGGCTCGATCTCGCCCAGGCCCGGCGCATAGAACAGGGTCTTGCCGGTGACGGTGTTCTCGATCAGCAGGCCATTGTTGTCGCCCGGCTGCGGATTGGCGCGATGCGGCGAATACGGCGGCGCCTTGCTCTTCAGCGGCAGCGGGTGGAAGCGGATGCCGGCTATGCCCGGCACGTCGATCGGTGCGAAGCGGGTCTTGTCCGCCGACAGGCCACTGATTTCATGATGCTCGACACCGCAGTAATGCGACAGCACTTTCGCCAGCGGCAGGCCGTGGTTCAGGTCGTCCCACACGGAATCGGTGCAATAGAGGTTGAGCTTCTTTTTCCCCTCGCGCAGCATCAGCAAACCGGTGATGTGGTCGATCTGTGCATCCATCAGCATCACGGCCGCGATGCCGGTGTCGCGAATCGCGCGCGCCGGCTGCAATGCCGGGTTGGCCTTCAGCTGCGCGAGGATGTCGGGCGATGCATTGATCAGCACCCAGTCGGTGCCGTTGGCCGACACCGCAATCGAGGATTGGGTGCGCGCCCTGGCGTTGATCGTGCCATTGCGCACGCCGGCGCAATTGGTGCAGTTGCAATTCCATTGCGGGAAACCGCCGCCGGCGGCTGAACCGAGTACACGTATTTTCATGATTTTCTGGAGGAAGGAATCCTTGGCCTGCTTACGCGGGCTTGCGCATATTGCCGAGCTTCAGTGCCGCGCACGAACGGGCAAAGCCTGCAGTGCAGGGGGGTGCGGCCTGGTTCGTGCAAGGTAAGTGCCGGTGATGGCAGGGGTTTGCATGCATAATCGTCTCCGGCCGCATCCTTCGGAAAGCCTTGATTTCACAGAGATTCACAACGAACCCGCGGGCTTGCCAGCGATGGCGGCACATCATTTTGTTGTCGCGATCTGGTCGCGTTATCAAACTCATTCTGCACTGCCGAACCGCAAAAATACAGATGTCCCTGCAGCCGCCCTCATCCGCTTCCGCCCCCGCTTCCCGCGTCGCTTTTGACGAGCGCCACCTGCCGACCGGCGATGGCCACATGATTTTTGTTGCGCAATATGGCCGGTCGGATGCGCCGGCCGTCGTCGTGCTGCATGGCGGGCCCGGCAGCGGTACGCAGCCCTCGGTACTCGACTGGTTCGACCTCGCTTCACAACGCGTCGTGCTGTTCGACCAGCGCGGCGCCGGCCGCTCGCTGCCACAGGGCAGCCTGCTGGCCAATGACAGTGCGCGGCTGGTAGCCGATATCGAACTGATCCGCGAGACGCTGGGCATACAGCGCTGGATGGTGGTTGGCGGCTCGTGGGGTGCGACGCTGGCGCTGCTGTATGCAGAACGGCATGCGGAGCGCATCAGCGCGATGGTCTTGCGCGGCAGCTTCCTTGCCAGCGAACGTGAGCTCGCATGGTTCTTCCAGTCACTGCGCGCCATGGTGCCCGATGGCTGGGCACAATTGACAGCCGGCTGGGATGAGGCCGCGAAAGCCCGCGTGCTGCCCACGTTGGCGGCGGCCCTGCTGCGAAACGACGATAGCGCGTCATCAGCCGCCGCATCTGCCACCGGGTCGGCAGCGGCGATGGACGCCGCACTGCGCTGGGGCCGCTATGAGGGTGCGGTGATGCAGGCAATGAGCGGAAAGCTCGGGCCATGGCAGAAGGACGGCGACGCGGGAAACGGTGACGGCGATGCCGCGGCAAAGCAGCGCGCGCTCCACAAGTACCGGCTGCAGGCGCATTACCTGACACAGGGCTGCTTCACGGGCGAAGCACAGTTGCTTACGGCGGCGGCACGGTTGAAGGATACGCCCGTGGTGCTGGTGCATGGCACACACGACCTGGTGTGCCCGCCGGAGAATGCACTGCGTTTACTGCAGGCGATGCCGCATGCGCAATTGCGCTGGGTGGAGAAAGGCGGACACACGCCGGCCGACCCGGGCATCGCCGCAGCGTTGAAGCAGGCGATTGCGGAACTGGCCGGCCGCTGACTCGACTGCTGCCGACTGCTGACCCGGCCGCCCGGACGGCCGCGCTTGCTGCTACTGCCTTGTTTCAGCGGCCTTGTTTCAGCGGCCTTACTTCTGCAACTTGCGATAGATGGTGTTGCGCGACACGCCCAGTGCGCGTGCCGCCGCCGACACATTGCCGCGATGCTCGTCGAGCGCCCGCTGTATGGTCAGCAGCTCGATGTCTTCCAGCTTCGCGCCGCCGGCAGCCGACAGCACAGCCATCACCGCACTATCCTGCGCCGGCACCGGTGCCGCACTGGCAACCGGAATGCCGCCCACGTCTTCGAGGAAATCTTCCGGCAAATGTTCGAGCTTCACCTGCCGCTCCTTACCCGCCATCACGATGGCCGTTCGCAGCAGGTTGGTCAGCTGGCGGAAGTTGCCCGGCCAGTTATGACGCTTGAACAGGGCCATCACTTCCGGTGACACCGTCATCGGCTCGCTGCCGGACTCGGCCGCCAGCAGGCGGTTGATCACGACCTCGAGGTCGGTACGCTCGCGCAGCGGGGGCAGGCGCACCACCAGGCCGTTGAGCCGGTAGTACAGGTCTTCGCGGAATTCGCCCTTGGCGATCATGTCGCGCAGGTTGCGGTTGGTCGCGCAGATCAGCGCGACATTGACCGGAATCGATTTGTTCGAGCCCAGCGGCATCACCAGCCGTTCCTGCAGCACGCGCAGCAGGCGCGCCTGCAGGCTGAGCGGCATGTCGCCGATTTCATCCAGGAAGAGCGTGCCGCCGTTGGCTTGCAGGATCTTGCCGGTGCTGCCCTTCTTGCGCGCGCCGGTGAAGGCGCCGTCTTCATAGCCGAACAGTTCGGACTCGATCAGCGTCTCGGGTATCGATGCGCAGTTGACCGCCACGAAGGGGCCGCTGGAGCGCGGCGAATCATTGTGCACCGCCTGCGCGAGCAGTTCCTTGCCGGTGCCGGTCTCGCCGGTGACGAGAATGGGGATGTCGCGGCCCATCACCAGGTTCACCTTGCGGATCAGCGCGGCGACTTTCTCGTCGCCGGTGTCGAGGTAATGCAGGCTGGACAGCCGGTGCTTGCCATTGGCGTCGGCCGCCTCGCCCTTGCGCGGCATGGCCTCGGTGCGCGAGCGCGCGTCGTCCTTTTCGATGGGACCGGACTGGATGAACAGGTTCTGCTTGCGCAGCTCGGCACGGGCCGACACGCGCACGCCGGTGTGCAGGCACAGGTCGAGCAGGGTCGGTGCCGCGGTACGGTAGTGATCCAGCAGCGCCGATACCGGCATCCCGAACAGCGAGCTGAAGGTATGCGTCTGCAAGGCCGACAGCGGCAAGCCGAGCTGGAACAGGCCGCTGCGGTTGGCCGACAGGAAGCGGCCCGACATCGAGAATGACGCAATGCCCTCCATCAGCGTGCCGATGAATTCCGGACGGCTGTGGAAGTGCAGTGTGATCGCGTCGTCGAACGCGGCCGAGAACAACTGGTTCTCGATCATCTGCGCGGACATGCGCACCAGCGCCATCGTGTGCTTGTGGAAGCTGCGCTGGTCGCCGGTCACGTCGAGCACACCGATCAGTTGGCCCTGATGGTCAATGATGGGCGCGGCCGAGCAGGTCAGGAAATGGTTAATCGTCAGGAAATGCTGGTCCGCATGCACCAGGGTCGGCGTCTGCTCGGCGATCGCGGTGCCGATTGCATTGGTGCCCTTGCTCTGCTCGGACCAGGCGACGCCGGCGCACAGTGCCACGCGGTCGGCCTTTTCGAGGAAATCGTCGTCACCCAGCGTGTGCAGGATCGTGCCCTGCGCATCGGTGAGCACCACCATGCTGTGGGTGTTGACGATCTGCTCATACAACGTCTCCATCACCGGCAGCGCGTACGCCGACAGGCCGCGATTCTGCTCGATCTTGGTGACGAGGTCGCCGCGCAGGATGGGGGAGTAGTCAGGCTCGGTGTTTGGCGTAAGGCCGTAGGACACCGACCGACGGTGGGATTCTTCGATCATGGCAGCCTGCTCCGACGCATGAAACATGCCGGGCGACGAAAACTGCCGCTCCGGCAATATCAAACGTGAAACTGCCTCTTTAACTGGGGCGCTATCCGTCCCCAGGGGTGTTGCCTGTGCCATGTCTCATCCCCAGCCTGCCGAGTGTTTCTTTTTTTATCGCTGTTGTCTGGCGGAATGTAGCACTTGTTCCGTTCTGACGCAAAACAAGTTTTTAGGACAGCCTTTGCCTGCAGTAAAGGCTTGGCATGGCACTTGCGATTGGATTCCCGCTTCAGCAAGTGCCCGCCGCACTCGCCGCCGCCCAGCCGGCCGGCGCAACGGCCAGAGGCCTTGAAACAGCTTTCATCAAACCTACCGGAGACTTAGCAATGAGCACCTTCATCCGTTCCGCTGTCCGCGGATTCGCCTGCGCGGCTATCCTGGCCCTGTCCTCGTCGGCCTTTGCCCACGGCGACGTGACCCCGCAAGCCGTCGACACCAAGTCCCTGCCGCCGCTGGGCGAGCAGTGGAAGGCCGAAAACCCGTACCGCGACAACAAGGAAGCGGTCAAGGTCGGTACCTCGGCCTTCGCTCAGAACTGCGCGCGCTGCCACGGCATCGATGCGATCTCGGGCGGCATCGCTCCCGACCTGCGCATGATCGACAAGGATTGCACCGGCCTCGGCGATGCCGACCGCAAGAAAGCCTGCTACGCCGAGATCGACGAATACTACGCAACCACCGTCCGCAAGGGCCGCGTGCGTAACGGCGCCGTCTACATGCCGCCGTTCGAAGGCATCCTGCAGCAGGAAGCCGTGTGGGCGATCAAGGCCTACCTCGAGACCCGCCGCACCAACCCGTAATGCCTGACCTGACGGCGGCACCCGCGTAACGCGGCGCCGCCGTTGCCGTCATTGCCGCCATTGCCTGAGCGCTGCCGCATTTCGCGGCAACCAGTATCATCCCAATTTTCATAAGCGCGACCCACAACGCGCATCGGGGACACGAATGATCCGTATCACCTCCCGCGGCCTGCTGGCTGCACTCCTTGCTTCCCTCAGCCTCAGCTTCGCGTTCAGCGTTCCGGCCTATGCCGACGACGACATGGACAAGATCCGCAAGAGCGGCAAGCTGACCTTCGCCGTCTACGATGACTATGCGCCGTTCTCCGGCAAGAGCGGCGGCATCGACCATGACCTGGCCGATGCGCTGGCGCAGAAACTGAACCTGAAACCATCACTGCTGCCCTTCCCGGCCGGCGAGGATATCGGCGACGACCTGCGCAACATGGTCTGGAAAGGCCACTACCTTGGCTTCGGTCCGGCCGACGTGATGCTGCACGTGCCGGTCGACCGTAACGTGATGCAGAAGAACGACAAGGTCGAGATCTTCGCGCCCTATTACCGTGACACCGTGAAACTGGTGCGCAGCCTGAAAGCGATCCCCGAACTGAACGGCGCCGACTCGCTGGAAGGCAAGAAGCTCGGCGCGGAAAAAGTGTCGATCTCGGCCATGGTGCTGCTCGGCGAGCGCAACTTGCGCGACAGCGTGACCATCTTCCCGACGCCGATCGAGGCGCTGCAAAAGCTCAAGGCCGGCGAGCTCGATGCCGTGGTCGCCAGTCGCTCCGAGATCGAGTCCGTGATCCGCGACGACAAGCAGTTCGAGATCACCGATGCGCCGTTCACGCGCCTGCCGCGCAATGGCTGGGTGGTCGGCATGGCGGTGAAGAAGGAAAACACCGAACTGGCCCTGCTGCTGCAGAAGGCCGTCAACGACATGTTCGATTCCGGTGAGATGGCCGCGCTGTTCGCGAAACACGGCGTGCGCTCGATCAAGCCCTGATCCTGCCACACGCGATGCGCCGGCTGCTGTCGTCATTGCTGTCTGCGCTGTTCCTCCTGTGCGCCTGCCTCTGTGCAGGCGCACAGGCCGGCGTCATGACGCAAGAGACGCTGGCGAAGAAATTCCCCTCTCCGCTGATCATCGGCAGCAAGGATGCCGAGCTACCGGTCTGGCCCATCCTGAAACAGGAGATGACGTCGACCGAACTGGTCGGCTATGTCTTCGAATCGATCGACTTCGTGTCGCTGCCGGGCTTTGCCGGCGTGCCGATGAACCTGCTGGTCGCACTCGACCCCAAGGGCAAGTTCCTTGACGTGCAGGTGCTCGACCAGCATGAGCCGGTGTTCGTCGGCGGCTATGGCAGCGCGCCGCTGGACAACTTCGTCGCCCAATACAAGGACTTGTCGCTGACACAGAACATCAGCATCACGGCGGCCGGCACGCGCAAGAGCGCGAAAATGGATGGCAACAATGTCCGCATCGACGGCGTCTCCAAGGCCACGGCATCGCTGCGCATCCTGAACCAGTCACTGATCTCGGCCTCGCTGGTGGTCGCGCGCAAGAAGCTGGGCTTCGCCGGCGGCCACGACCCGGCGCAGATCGCACGCCTGAAGCCCGGCCTGTTCGAGAAGCACACGCCCACCGAGCTGTTCGGCAAGAATCTGGTCAGCCACCTGGCGCTGGCCAACCGCGACGTCGAGAGAGCCTTCGCCGGCACCAATGGCGAAGGGCTGGATGCCGACGGCAGCGCCGACCCCGATGGCATGTTCATCGACCTCTACAGCACGCTGGTATCGGTGCCGAGCATCGGCAAGAACCTGCTCGATGGCCCGAGCTGGGACAAGCTGCAGGGCCGTCTCGAGAAAGGCGACCATGCGATCCTCGTGATGTGGGGCGGCCGCTATTCACTGACCCCCGAAGACTTCATTCCCGGCACCTCGCCGGAGCGCCTGACGCTGAAACAAGGCGGGCTGCCGCTGGAGATGCGCGACCTCGACCTCGAACTGCACCTGGCCGATGGCACACCGGTGCTGCCCGAGAACATGAAGGTACTGCGCGTGATCGCGCAATCCGGGCTGGACCTGTCCAAGCCGCTGGAATTCTTCGTCAACGTCAAGCGCGAAAAGGGCATGGTCTATCCGGAGATCATCCGCGCCGCGCTGCCCTTCCAGCTGCAATTGCCCGAGCGCTTCTATGACGTGCCCGACAGCAGCGACAAGACCTGGATCGGCATCTGGCAGCAGCGCACACCGGAGCTGGCCGTGCTCGGCGCAGCCTTGCTGCTGCTGACGCTGCTGCTGGCACAGCAGACATGGCTGACCGCGCATGCGCGCCGCTTCACCGTGATCCGCGTCGGCTTCCTGCTGTTTACGGTCGGCTTCATCGGCTGGTATGCGCAGGGTCAGCTGTCGATCGTGAACATGACCGGCCTGCTGCAATCGCTGAAGGAAGGTCGCAGCCTCGCCTTCTTCCTGTACGACCCGATGACGGTCTGCCTGTGGGCCTTCGTCGCGATCACTTTCTTCCTCTGGGGCCGCGCCACCTTCTGCGGCTGGCTGTGCCCGTTCGGCGCGCTGCAGGAGCTGGTATCTCGCCTTGCGCGCCTGCTGCGCGTGCCGCAGGTCCGCCTGCGCACCGCCGTCGATGCGAAGCTGAAATGGATCAAGTATGTGCTGCTGGCCGGCGTGCTGGTGTCGGCGCTGTTTGCGCCGCAGCTGGCCGACAAGCTGGTCGAGATCGAACCGTTCAAGACCGCCATCACGCTGTACTTCGTGCGCTCCTGGCCCTTCGTTGCCTATGCCGCCGGCCTGCTGTTGGCCAGCGCCGTGGTCTACAAGTTCTTCTGCCGCTATCTGTGCCCGTTCGGCGCCGGCCTCGCGGTGCTGGGCAAGCTGCGCCTCTTCCAATGGCTGCCGCGCCGCGCCGAATGCGGCACGCCCTGCCAGACCTGCCGCCATCGCTGCGACTACCAGGCAATCCGCCCGAATGGCGCGATTGCATACGATGAATGCTTCCAGTGCATGGATTGCGTGGTCATCTACCACAGCGACACCCAGTGCGCGCCGCGCATCCTGCAAGCGAAACGCGGCGTGACGATACCGGTGCGCGTGATTGCAGCGGATAAGGAGCTTGCATGAAGCGGCGTACGATACTGCGCGCAGTGCTGGGCACCGCCGTCGCCGGTGCGGCCGGCATGGGCGCGGCGTCGCTGTGGCTGCGCCCTGTACAGGAACGGCAGGGTCTGCGCGAGTTCGTCGCCGCCGACCTGGCCTTCGGCACCACGGTGTCGCTGAAGGTGCTGCATGAGGATGAGGCAGCCGCGCGCGCCGCCATGCGCGCCGCGCTCGATGCAGTGCGCGATATCGACCGGCTGATGAGCCTGTATCGGCCCGACAGCGAGATCAGCCGCCTGAACCGCGACGGCGTCGTCGAGCGTCCCGACGCGCGCGTGGTGCAGGTGCTGCAGCATGCACAGGCGCTGTCGCAAGGTACCGGTGGCGCATTCGACGTGACCGTGCAACCGCTATGGCTGGCCGCTGCCAGCGGCGGCGACCGCGATCAGGCACTGCGCCGGGTCGACTGGCGCCAGCTGACGGTCGACACGGACCGGATCGCATTGCGCCGCCCGGGCATGGCCGTCACGCTCAATGGCGTGGCCCAGGGCTATGGCGTCGATGTCGCACTGGCCGCGCTGCAGCAGCACGGCATCACGCATGCGCTGCTCGACACCGGCGAGTTCGCGACGCTGGGCCGGCGCGATGACGGCCAGCCGTGGGCGCTGGGCATACGCGATCCGCGCGACGCCGATGCGATCGCGCAGCGGATCACCGCCGACGGTCGCTGCATGGCGACCTCGGGCGACTACGAAACCCGCTTCGGTGACGGCTATGCGAAGCACCATATCTTCGATCCGGCCACCGGCGACTCGCCGGCCGAACTGGCCAGCGTCACCGTGCTGGCACCGACCGGCCTGCAGGCCGATGGCCTGTCGACGGCCATGATGGTGATCGGCAGCGAGCGCGCGCTGCAGCTGGCCGCGTCGCTGAGCGATGTCGACGTGCTGTGCATCGACAAGGACGGACGCCAGCGCCGAAGCGCCGGCTTCCCGCAAGCCTGAGCTTACGCGGCGCGCTCTGGCGCCGACAGTTCGGCGCCGCAATGACGGCAGAACTGGTCGTCCGCATCGAGCCCGCCGGCCAGGCAGGACGGGCAGGTGCGCAGCGATGACAGCGTGCGCCGTGCGCTCAGCTCGGCGCTGATGATCCCGGTCGGCACCGCCAGCGTGCCCCAGCCGATCAGCATCATCACCGATGCGATCGTGCGCCCGACATCGGTCTTTGGCACCAGGTCGCCGAAACCGACCGTGGTCACTGCCGTGATCGCCCAGTACACGGCGGTCGGTATGCTGGTGAACCCATGCTCGGGACCTTCAACCACGTACATCAGCGTACCCAACAGAAGCACGACCAGCATCACGAACGACAGGAACACCAGGATCTTGCGGCGCGACGCCGACAGCGCAGCCAGCAGCGCCTGGTACTCGTTCACATACGACACCAGCTTCAGGATGCGGAACACGCGCAGCAGCCGCAGGATGCGGATGTCGAGCAGCACATGCGCCTCGGGAAACAGGAAAGCGACGTAGGAAGGCAAGATGGCCAGCAGGTCGATGATGCCGAAGACGCTGGTCGCATAGCGCAGCGGCTCGCGCACGCAGGCCAGCCGCAGCAGGTACTCGGCCGTGAACAGCAGCGTGAACGACCATTCGAGTACATCGAACAGCTGGCCGAAGCGCGCCGACACCGCGCCCACGCTGTCGAGGATCACGACCCCGACGCTGATGACGATGGCGGCGATCAGACACAGGTCGAACAGGCGGCCGGCCCGGGTATCGGATTCGAAGATGATCTCATGCGCGCTGCGGCGCCAGCCCTGCAAGGGCTTGCCGAAGTCGACGGCGCGATCGCGGGCCGCGGGCGCCAGGGTGTGGCGTGGGTGTCGTGCCATGCTGCGTGGGGAAATGTGAGTCGGGAAAGCATACCATCCACCGCTGCCGGGAACTCGGCGACGCGTGCCACGGCCTAAATGATCACGGCAATGCACGGAGAAAACGATGGCGCAGCCACCGAGCGCAGCGGCAAGACTGGGCATGGGACTGGGATGGTTCAGCCTGGCATTGGGTCTGGTCGAACTGGCGCGGCCCGCGCTCGTGGCTCGCTATGCGGGCGTGCCGCAACGGCCTCGTATCTTGCGCGCCATTGGCTTGCGCGAACTTGCGAGCGGCGCTGGCATCCTTTTCCGTCCGCACCGGCCGGGCTGGTTGTGGTCGCGCGTGGCGGGCGACGCGATGGACCTCGCGCTGCTGGTGGCTTCCGGCCGCAGCCGCCCGGGCCGGCGCGTAGCGCTGGCCACGGCTGCGGTGGCAGGTGTGGCGACGCTCGACACGCTGGCCGCGATCGAACAAGGCCGGCTGCGGCACGGCGGTGTTGCATCGACTGGCGCCATGGATACCGGCAACGGCGCGGTGCGTGTCAGGAAGTCGATCACGATCAACCAGAGCCCCGAAGCCTGTTACCGCTTCTGGCGCAACTTCGAGAACTTCCCGCGCTTCATGAAACATGTGGATGCCGTGCACACGCTGGATGCGACGCGCTCGCGCTGGATCGTGCGCGCGCCGCTGGGCCGACAGGTGGAATGGACGGCCGAATTGGCCAGTGACGTGCCGGCGCAGCAACTGGGCTGGCGCACGCTGCCCGGCGCCGAGATCGATCATGCCGGCGTGGTGCGTTTCGCGCCGGCCGGCGGCGAGCGCGGCACGCGCGTGGAGATCGACCTCAGCTACCGCCCGCCGCTGGGCAAGGCAGGCAGCAGCATCGCGAAGCTGTTCGGTGAAGAGCCTTCGCAACAGATCGATGACGACCTGCGCCGCTTCAAGCAGCTGATCGAAACCGGCGAGATACCGACCACGGTCGGCCAGCCGTCCGGCCGCCGCAGCCTGATCGGCCGCGCCTTGCATCGCGGGGCGCAGGGATGAAGGCCAATGTCTGGCATGGCAAGGGCGACATGCGCATCGAGCAGGTGCCCGACCCGCGTATCCTGAATCCGCGCGATGCGATCGTGAAGATCACGTCGACTGCGATCTGCGGTTCCGACCTGCACCTGTACAACGGCTATGTGCCGACGATGGAAACCGGCGACATCCTGGGCCACGAATTCATGGGCGAGGTGGTCGAGGTCGGCAATGCAGTGAAGAACCTGCGCGTCGGCGACCGCGTCGTGGTGCCGTTCACGATCGCCTGCGGCAATTGCTTTTTCTGCCAGCGGCATGAACATTCGCTGTGCGAGAACTCGAACCCGAATGCGTGGATGGCTGAAAAGATGTGGGGCCATTCGCCTGCCGGCGTGTTCGGCTACTCGCACCTGACCGGCGGCTATGCGGGCGGACAGGCGCAGTATGCGCGTGTGCCGTATGCCGATGCGGGGCCGCTGCGCATCGAGGACGGGCTCGAGGACGACAAGGTGCTGTTCCTGTCCGACGTGCTACCCACCGGTTACATGGCGGCCGAGAATTGCGACATCCGCGGCGGCGACGTGGTCGCGGTCTGGGGTTGCGGGCCGGTCGGGCAGTTTGCAATGCAGAGCGCGTGGCTGCTGGGCGCGGAGCGCGTGATCGCGATCGATCGCTTCCCCGAGCGGCTGGCGATGGCGCGCGACTGGTCGCGCGCCGAGACGCTGAATTACGAAGAAGTCGACATCGCCGACGCGCTGCGCGAGATGACCGGCGGCCGCGGGCCGGATGCCTGCATCGATGCCGTCGGCATGGAAGCGCACGGCACCGGCATGATGGCGACCTATGACCGGATCAAGCAGATGATGCGGCTTGAGTCCGACCGACCCATGGCCTTGCGCGAGGTGCTGCGCAGCTGCCGCAACGGCGGCACGGTATCGGTGCCGGGCGTCTATGGCGGCGTTGTCGACAAACTGCCGATGGGCTCGGTGATGAACCGCGCGCTGACGCTGAAGACCGGGCAGACCCATGTGCAGCGCTACCTGCAGCCCTTGCTGGAACGCGTGCGGCGCGGCGACTTCGATCCGGAGCGGCTCATCACGCACAAGCTGCCGCTCGACGACGCACCTGGGGCATACAAGATGTTCCGCGACAAGCAGGATGGCTGCGTGAAGGTGGTGTTGAAGCCCTGGCTGCATTGACTGCGCTGTGCAGCCTCGCGGGAGGCATGCGGTGCCAGTCAAGGCAGCGACGGCGACAGCACGGGAAGAAAAAAGGCTGCGCATGCGCAGCCTTTTTTCATCGTGCAGCAGGCATCAGAAATGGTAGCGCGCGCCGACGCTCCAGTTGCTGAGCTTGAAGTCGCCGTCGGAGGGCTTGTCGAAATAGCTGTATTCGACGATGCCCGACCACTCCTTGGTGAACTGATAGCTGGCACCGACGCCGATGATGATGCCGGCCTTCGTATTGGTATCGCGATCAGTGACGCCGCCGTCGTTGCTGTCGGCCTTGTTGTGGTTGACCGACAGGCCGCCCTTGGCATACACACCGAAGACATCGGTCACCGGCAGCTTGCCGACAGCCGCCAGGTACAGCGATTGGGTAGTCAGATCCAGCGAGGCGGGCGTCGTGTTGGATTTTTTGGCCGAGCCATGGTGCAGGTAGCCAAGCTCGATATCGAAGTTCGGATTGATGTTCACGCCATAGGTCAGGCCGACCACGGTCTTCGAACTGTCGCCGCCGAATAACGGAAAGTCCTGATACTTGGATTCGCCGACGTTGATGCCCACATAGCTGCCTTCCGCGTGCGCGGCCAGCGGCACGACCAGCGCCGCGCCCAGAAGCACGGCCAACAAGGGTTTCTGCATGATGATTTCCTGTTCCTTAAGGTGGAGAACAGCCGGCGGGAATGCCGGCGCGGTCCGGATTGGACGCGCGGATTCTAGGCAAGCGCTGCGCGCGTGATAACGGCAGGGTTGTTAAAAAATGACAGTGCCTTCACGAGCGAATTGCAAAGGCCAAGTGACTGCAAGCGCGCGAACGGCAAACACGCAAGTGCGGCTGTGTGCCGAGCGCGCGCTGCGATGAGAAAATCAACGCTGACGCAGTCTTGCGCGAACCCGTCAACAGGCTCGATGCAAGACTGCGGTTGCTGTCGAAGGACAGCGCGTATCGTCAGAAGTGGTAGATCGCCGCCAGCGTGGTCTGGCCGATCGTGATGCCGGCCGATTTGCCGTAATACGCGTATTCGAGCGACGCGCCCCACTCCTTGTTGAACATCCATTTCGCGCCGACGCCTGCCATGCCGGTCGTGAAGGTGTCGGAATCGCCGGTGGTCTTGTAACGCTTCACTGCCACACCCAATTTGCCATACAGCGAGGTTTGCTGATTGAGCGGCCAGGTACCGGTACCGGCGAGATACAGGGCCTCGGCCTTGAAGTCATTGGGCCTGTCCCGTCCAAAATCGACATAGCCCACTTCCAGCCCCCACATCTTGTCGTACATCGCACCATAAGCCAGCGAGACGCCGGTTTCGTTGGCGGAGGGCGCGCCGCTGTAGTCGTAATTGCTCCAGCCGACACCGAGCTTCACATACGGATCGTCGGCAAGCGCCGACAGCGGTAACAACAGCGCCGCACCCAACAGGACAACCTTCAGATTGATGCGCATGATCTTCCTCTCTCGCGCCTTCGGGGCAGGCGCCGGAAATCGAGCATAAACAGGCCCATCCTCACCGCAGAGCATTATGCTGCAGTCACGGTGTATCACGCGGCGTCGCTTGTATGCGACGAGTTGCAGCAGAGTAGTGAATAGCGGACCGCAGGCTGCCGCGAGCGCATCGTCAGTAAGCCTCTTCCCACGAGATCGACAATCGTGCCGCACACTGGATCAGGCCCACCATGCTGTAGGTCTGCGGGAAGTTGCCCCACAACTCGCTGCCATCGAGCGACACATCTTCCGACAGCAGGCCCACATGGTTGCGGCGCGACAGCACACGCTCGAACAACTCGCGCGCCCGCGCCTTCTCGCCATTGCGCGCCAGCGACAGGATCCACCACAGCGTGCAGACCGTGAAAGCGGCATCGGGACGGCCGAAGTCATCGGCCTCGTCATAGCGCAGCAGGAAGTCGCCGCGCTGCAGCCTGCGCTCGGTGGCACGCAAGGTACCGACGAAACGCGGATCATCCGGCGCGAGGAACTGGAATTCACCCATCAGCAACAGGCTGGCATCGAGGTTCTCGCCACCGAAGGTGGAGACGAAGCTGCCGATGGCCGGATTCCATGCATGGTCGATGATGGCCTGGCGTATGCGCTCAGCTTGCTGCGCCCAGCGCTGCGCGCGTTGTGGCAGCCGCAGCCGCGCGGCAATCGATGCCAGCCGGTCGCAGGCGGCCCAGCACATCAGCGATGAAAAGGTGTGCACGCGGCGCGTGCCGCGCAATTCCCAGATGCCGGCATCCGGCTTCAGGTGGCACTGTATCGCCTGCTCGCCGAGGCGCTCGAGGTCGGTGAAGATCTGCCGCCCGGCCGGCCGCTCCAGCCGCGTGTCGAAGAAGGCATGGGTACTGGCCAGCACGGCCGCGCCGAACACATCGTTCTGAATCTGGCTCCATGCCAGGTTGCCGACCCGGACCGGGCCCATGCCGCGAAAGCCATCCAGCGAGGGAGCGATCCATTCTTCCAGCGCCGTCTCGCGGCGTATCCCGTACACCGGCTGCAGCGGCATGTCGCGCGAGTCGGCAATGATGTTGAGGATGTACTCGAGGTAGTGCTGCATGGTCGCCGTCACGCCGAGCTGGTTGAGCGCATTGACAACGAAATAGGCATCGCGCAGCCAGCAGTAGCGGTAATCCCAGTTGCGGCCCGAATGCGGCGACTCCGGTATCGAGGTCGTGCAGGCGGCGATGATGGCACCGGTATCGTCGAACGCGTTCAGCTTCAGCGTGATCGCAGAACGAATGACCACGTCCTGCCATTCGAAGGGGATGGCAAGGTTGCGCACCCAGCGATGCCAGTAGGACGCGGTTGATTCATAGAAGCTGCGGCCCAGTTCGCGCGGCGCGCCGTCGACGGTCTCGTCCGGCCCCATCAGCAGGGTCACCGAATCATGCAGGAAGAACAGTCTTTCCTCGGTCAGCGAGGTCACGGACGCGTCGGTGGTTACGCGCATCGACTGCGAGCCGCCGTAATAGGTGACATGGTGAGCGCCGGTGCGGCAGGCCGCGCGCGACTGTCCGTAGTTCAGCGCCGGCCGTATGCGCACGCCGATACGCGGGCGGCCGGCCACGCGACGGATCACGCGCACCAGCATCGCCGGCGCAAACATGCGGCCGTGCAGATAGAAGCGGGGTGCGAAATCGGTGACGTCGATCACATTGCCTTCGCCATCCTGCAAACGGGTCTGCAGGATGGCCGAATTGCGCTGGTAAGACTGGCGCACCGTATGACTGCCCTCGAACAGCAGGTCGATGAAACCGAAGGCATCGGCAGCGCGGTTCTTCTCATCCGAGCGCAGCAGGCTGCAGCACAGCGGATTGCTGTCGAAATGCGGGTAGCACCACCAGGCGATGCGCGAGGTGTGATCGACCAGCGCGCTGGTGCGGGAATTGCCGATCAGCGCGAGGTCGAGATGGCTCATGGCCGGTCCCGCCGTGCCGCAGGATAGTCCGCCTGCCCACGCCGGCCTGCGGCGATGTCGGCCACCAGCCAGTCGAGCAGGCGCGCCACTTCATGATGGTCATGCAGGCACCAGCGCGCGGCACTGTCGGCCGATGCGCCGACATGCACCGTGAACAGCCCGGGCTGCGGCAGGCGGAATACGTCTTCATCGGTCTGGTCGTCGCCGACGTACAGCGCCTGTTCGATGCCGGCGGCAGCCAGCAGCGCCAGTACCGCACGGCCCTTGTCGCCTGCGCCAGCCGGCAGCACATTGAACAGGAACTTGCCTGAGACGATGCGCGGCATCGGCGCCAGCGCCTCAATGCAGGCAAGCAGCGCGCGCGCCGCCTGCTCGTGGTCGCGCGCGCGCAGGTAGTGCAGCGACAGCGAGTAATGCTTGTCTTCGATGAAGATGCCCGGATCGAGTTGCGCCAGCCCGGATTCGAGCTGTGCCTTCCAGCGCGCAACTTGCGCCAGCAGTTCGGCATCGGCTGCCGGCGCTGCCGACACTGCGGCGTCGGCAGCCATGCCGGGCACGCCCTCCAGTCCGTGATTGCCGATCAGGTAGTCGGGCACGAAGCCCAGTCGCGGCCTCAGGTCGGCCAGCGCGCGGCCGGTCACGATGCCCACCGGCACCCGCTGTTGCAGGGACTGCAGTTGCAACTGCACCGATGCGGGCAGCAAGGCCGCATCCGGGTCGTCGACCAGCGGCGCGAGCGTGCCATCGAAATCGAACAGGCACAGCAGCGGCTGCGCGACGAACGCGCGCAAGGCTTGCAGGCCCTCGGGCGTGAACAGTGGCTTCATGCGGCATCCTGCGCTGCAGGATGGGCACTGGTCGGCTGTCGTAGCATCGGCCCGAACGCGATCATCCGGCGCGACTCATACCGCCCGGCGCAGCCCCTGGCGGCTGTGGGAATGGATCTTCTCGGACACGCGCTGCCGGCGCCGCAGCCGCGCCGCATCCAGCAGCATCAGTCCGGCCCAGCGATAGACATTGAAGTCGCGCACCACGCTGCGCATGCTGCGCATGCGTTCGCGCTGCTCGGCCTCGGGCATGCTCAGTGCGCGGTACAACGCCTGCGCGCCCTGTTCGATGTGATACGGATTGATGATCAAGGCCTCGTGCAGCTCGCGCGCCGCGCCCGTGAATTGCGACAGGATCAGCACGCCCAGTTCATCGTCGCGCGCAGCAATGAATTCCTTTGCCACCAGGTTCATGCCATCGTGCAGGCTGGTCACCATGCAGACATCGGCGGCGCGGTAGCAGCAGGCGAGCCGGTCTTCATCGAAATGCTCGATGCGCAGCAGGATGGGCGGCGCAACCGGGTTTGCATGGTCCTGGTTGACCTGCAGCGCCAGCTTGCGCACGCGCGCTTCCAGCGACTGGTATTCATCCAGCGACGAACGGCTGGGCGCCGCCACCTGCAGCAGCGAGAAGCGGCCGACCATGTCCGGGTGCAGCGTCAGCAAGCGGTCGACTGCCTGTATGCGCTCGACGATGCCCTTGGTGTAATCGAGCCGGTCGACGCCCAGCGCCAGCTGGTGCGTATGCGGCAGCCCCAGTTCGTCGCGCAGGTCGCGCCGGCATTGCACGACATCGAGCGGCACTTCGGTTTCGGGCCACGCGATCGAGATCGGATACGGCTCGACCTGGGTCAGCTCGCCGCCATAGGAAATCGTCGACGCCTCATGTTCGATGCGGGTTTCGAGGTAGCGGTCGACGGTTTCGATGAAGTTCTTGCAGTGGAAAGGCGTGTGGAAGCCCAGCAGCGTGTTGCCGAGCAAGCCTTCGAGCAATTCCTCGCGCCACGGGCAAATGCCGAAGGATTCGGGATTGGGCCAGGGGATGTGCCAGAACATGATGATGGTCGCCTTGGGCAATCGCTCGCGCACCATGCGCGGCAGCAGCGCGAAGTGATAGTCTTGCACCAGCACCACCGGGTCGTCGGTATGCGCCTCGGCCACCACTGCTTCGGCGAAACGCTGGTTGACGGTCACGTACTGTTCCCAGTCCGAGGTGCGGAACACCGGGCGCACATGCGCCATGTGGCACAGCGGCCACAGGCCCTCGTTGGAGAAGCCGTAGTAATAACCCTGCTCTTCATCCTCGGTCAGCCACACGCGGCGCAGCGTGTAGGCCGGGCGCTTCGGCGGCACGCTGACGCGATCCTGTGCATCGACGGTGACGCGGTCGGCCGAGCCGCTGCCGTGCGCAATCCAGGTGCCGGAGCAGGCGCGCATCACCGGCTCGACCGCGGTCACGAGGCCGCTGGCCGGCCGGCGCACCACGATGCCCTGCTCGCGCTGCTCATGGATGTAAGGCTCGCGGTTGGACACCACCAGCACCTGGTCGCCGGCCAGTTCGTCATGCAACAGCGAACGGAGTTTCTCCGGTGTCCATGCCTGCGGCGAATCCTGCCGTGCATGCCGTTCGACATGCATCTCATGCAGCATCGCGCGCAGGTCGCCGAACAGCGGGCGGAATTCGGGCGGCGGTGGCATCGGGCCGCGTCCCGGGTCGCGCTTCAACAAGCTCTTGAGCGAACGCATCCAGCCTTGCCAGCTCCAGTGCGCCATCCATGCGCCAAGCGCGGAGATGACGATGAACATCATCAGGAAGAAGGCAAACAGGTAATTACGGAATTCATTGGTGCGTCGCTCGATGAAACTGGTGTCCTGCGCGAGCACCAGCTTGCCCAGCGTCAGGCCGTCCTGTTCGACCACGTTCTCGGTAACGCGCAAGCCGAGCGGCGCCCTGCCCTGGCAACCGAGGCCGGGCGGAAAGCCCGCGCTCGTATACAGCAGCCGGCCGGACGCATCGCAGAAGGCGATCGCACGCACATGGGCGTCGTGCACCGAGCGGTCGAACAGCTCGCGCGCGCCTTCCGCATCCTGCAGCGTGACGAGGTCGAGCAAGGGCGCGTTCAGCGACGAGGCCAGCAACTCGGAACGGGTGTCGAGGTCGCGCAGGAACCAGCGCTGCGTGAGCTCGTCGACCAGCGGCAGCATCACGAGCGCAAAGCCGCCGAGCACGAAAGCGAGGGGAAGGATGAAACGCAGCGATATCTGGAACGGACGCATCGGCAGGCCTGAGGTCGGGCAACATTGCCCGGCCCTGCGGCATCCGGAGGATGCCTGCGCCCCGGAAAAGTTTTGCTTGTTTGCGGAACGTGCAGGACAAGCCGATGGACAACAGGAACGTCGATACAGTTCCGACAACAGCGTGTCAGAAGTTGCGCAAGCCCTGCAGGTCGAGCACGGTCAGGCCGCGATAGTCGAGCTTGATCAGTCCCGCGCGTTCGAGCAATTGCAACGCCTGATTCGCGCGCTGGCGCGACACGCTGCACAGGTAGCCGATCTCTTCCTGCGAGATCTGCAACTCGGCGCCGCCGGCCGGATTGAGGTCGGGATTGAACAGCGACGCGATGCAGCGCGCCACGCGGGCATCGGTATCGAGGCTGCGATCGTATTCGATCAGCGAAATGAACAAGCCCAGTCTCGCATTCAACTGTTTCAGCAGGAAGCGGTTGAAGGCAATGCTGTTGTCGAGCAACCAGTTGAAGGTGGCGCGAGGCATGAAGGCGACATGGCTATCGCGCAGCGCGACCACGTCATACATGCGGCCTTCGGTCTTCAGCAACGAACCTTCGCCGAACCACCCGCCGGCCAGCATGCCGGTGAAGGTGACGGCCTTGCCCTGCGGAGACACGCTGCTCATCTTCAGCAAGCCTTCGGTCACGCCCAGCCAGTAATCCACCGGTTCGCCCTTGCGGCAGATATAGCTGCCCGCCTCGAAATAGCGCTCGGTGGTCTCGCGCTGCACCCGCGCCAGCTGCTCGGGCGTCAGCGTGCCGGCCCACAGGGTCTGGGCAAGGGCTTCGGACAACGACGGGCGGGTGACGATGCTCATGCGAACGGTGACAGGTCTGCGGATGCAGCGGCAGTGATGGTGAAGGCCGGGGTGGCGAGCGATGCGCCATCGACGCAGCACGCGCGTGCTGCGCTGCAAAATTAAAACTTCAGTAATTGTCCGGCAAATGACATTCGGAAAAGTTCAACGAGGCTATGATGGCATGAAAAACCGGCATGCAAGGCAGTATGCTGACCGGGCCGACAAAAATATAAAGAGACAGCCGATGTTGGAGACGCACACCCGGCAGGCGGACACCTTTCCGCGCCTCCTGCAGCAGCACGCAAACGCGCGCCCTGACCGCCCGGCCTTCCGCGAGAAGGACCTCGGTATCTGGCAAACCACGACCTGGTCGCAACTGGCCGATGAGGTGAAGGCTTTCGCCTGTGGCCTGGCCGCGCTCGGTTTCAGGCGCGGGATGAACCTCGCCGTGGTCGGCGACAACCGGCCGCGCCTGTACTGGGCGATGGCCGCCGCGCAAAGCCTGGGCGGCGTCGCCGTCCCCCTCTATCAGGACGCGCCGGCGGCCGACATGGCCTATGTGCTGGAGAACGCCGGCATCGATTTCGCCGTCGTCGAAGACCAGGAACAGGTCGACAAGCTGATCGAGGCGCGCGCCACCGTCCCCGGCCTGTCGCACATCATCTATGACGATGGCCGCGGCCTGCGCAATTACACGACGCCCGGCCTGCATGGCTTCGACGCGGTGCAGGTGCTGGGCCGCGCGCTGATGCAGAAGGACCCCGGCCTGTATCAGCGCGAGGTCGACGCCGGCAGCAGCGACGATGTGGCCGTCATCCTGTACACCTCCGGCACCACCGGCAAGCCGAAAGGCGTCTGCCACTCGCACAAGGCAATGATCGCTACCGGCAACACGCTGGTCGCCTTCGACAATGTCGGCCCCGATGACGAAGTCCTGTGCTACCTGCCACTGGCCTGGGTCGGTGACTTCCTGTATTCGTATGCGATGTCGTGCATCGCCGGCTTCTGCCTGAACTGCCCGGAATCGCCGGCCACCGTCGGCACCGATTTGCGCGAGATCGGCCCCACCTATTACTTCGGCCCGCCGCGCGTCTATGAAAACACGCTGACGCAGGTGATGATCCGCATCGAGGACGCGGGCGCGATCAAACGCAACATGTTCCACTACTTCATGAAGGTCGCGCGCCGCGCCGGGCTGAAGCTGCTGGACAAGCAAGGCGGTGTCTCCGTTACCGACCGGCTGCTGTATGCGCTGGGCGAGATCTTCGTCTATGGCCCGCTGAAGAATGTGCTGGGCCTGTCGCGCATCAAGGTCGCCTATACCGGCGGCGAAGCGATCGGCCCCGACCTGTTCGACTTCTACCGCTCGATCGGCATCAACCTGAAGCAGCTGTACGGCATGACCGAGACCTGCGTCACCGTCTGCATGCAGCGCTCGGGCGACGTGAAGCTCGACACCGTCGGCAAGCCGATGGCGAATGTCGAAGTGAAGATTGCCGACAACGGCGAAGTGCTGGTGCGCTCGCCGGGCCTGATGGTGGGCTATTACAAGAAGCCCGAAGAGACGGCCGAGGCGATCGATCCGAACGGCTACTTCCATACCGGCGACGCCGGCTTCTTCGATGCCGACGGCCACCTGAAGATCATCGACCGCGCGAAGGACGTGGGCAAGATGGCTGACGGCACGCTGTTTGCGCCGAAGTACATCGAGAACAAGCTGAAGTTCTTCCCCTTCATCAAGGAAGCGGTGGCCTTCGGCGATGGCCGCGACGCGTGCAATGCCTTCATCAACATCGACATGGAAGCGGTCGGCAACTGGGCCGAGCGCCGCAACCTGCCCTACAGCGGCTATACCGACCTCGCGTCGCAAAAGGCGGTGTACGAGCTGATCGCTGACTGCGTGGAAAAGGTCAATGCCGACCTCGCGCATGACAGCCTGCTGGCCGGTTCGCAGATCCATCGCTTCCTGATCCTGCACAAGGAACTGGACCCGGATGACGACGAGCTGACCCGTACCCGCAAGGTGCGCCGCCGCTTCATCGCCGAAAAGTATGCGGTGCTGATCGATGCGCTGTATGCAGGCAAGAGCCACCAGTTCATCGAGACGCAGGTGAAGTTCGAGGACGGCCGCCAGGGCTCGATCAGCGCTGACCTGCAGATTCGGGACGTGAAGACCTTCAGCGCGCAGCGCAAGGCCGCATGATGGAGGCGCAGCTGAACATGGATGCACCCGGGATGAGTATTGAAAGCAATGCGCAAGGCAGCGGCCGCCGGATCGGCGACGTGATCCTCGACCTGCGCCATATCTCGCTGTCGTTCGGCGGCGTGAAGGCGCTGACCGATATTTCCTTCAACGTCCGCGAGCACGAGATCCGCGCCATCATCGGCCCCAACGGCGCCGGCAAGAGTTCGATGCTGAACGTGATCAACGGCGTCTACCGGCCGCAGCAGGGCGAGATCATCTATCACGGCGAGCACCGCCGCGACATGGATACCTATGCGGCAGCGAAGAGCGGCATCGCGCGCACCTTTCAGAACATTGCGCTGTTCAAGGGCATGACGGTCCTCGACAACATCATGACCGGCCGCAACCTGAAGATGCGCTCGAACTTCCTGCTGCAGGCGCTGTACGCGGGCCCGGCGCAGCGTGAAGAGATCGAACACCGCAAGAAAGTCGAGGAAGTGATCGACTTCCTCGAGATCCAGCACATCCGCAAGACCCCGGTCGGTCGCCTCCCCTACGGCCTGCAGAAACGCGTCGAACTCGGCCGCGCACTGGCTGCCGAGCCGAACATGCTGCTGCTCGATGAGCCGATGGCCGGCATGAACGTGGAAGAGAAGCAGGACATGTGCCGCTTCATCCTCGACGTCAATGAACAGTTCGGCACCACCATCGTGCTGATCGAGCATGACATGGGCGTGGTGATGGACATCTCGGACCGCGTGGTCGTGCTCGACTACGGCAAGAAGATCGGCGACGGCACGCCGGACGAGGTCAGGAACAACCAGGACGTGATCAACGCCTATCTCGGCGTTGCGCACTGAGGACGGACGGCATGGGCATCAATTTCTTTTTCGAGGTGCTGATCGGCGGCCTGCTGTCGGGCGTGATGTATGCGCTGGTGGCGCTGGGCTTCGTACTGATCTACAAGGCATCGGGCGTGTTCAACTTCTCGCAGGGCGCGATGGTGTTCTTCGCCGCGCTGACCTGTGTGTCGCTGACCGAATTCGGCTGGCCATTGTGGGTGGCGATTGCCGCGACGGTGGTCGTGATGGCCGTACTGGGACTGGCGATCGAGCGGCTGGTGCTGCGTCCGCTGGTCAACCAGCCGGAAATCTCGCTGTTCATGGCCACCATCGGCCTGACCTTCTTCATCGAAGGCATGGCGCAGCTGATGTGGGGCTCCGAGGTCAAGCGCCTCGACCTCGGCATCGACGATGTGCCGCTGGAATCGGTGATGAACACCTTCAACATCATCGTCTCGAAGTTCGACGTGATTGCCGCACTGGTCTGCGCAGCACTGGTGACGGGCCTCGCACTGTTCTTCTCGCGCACCAAGGTCGGCCGCGCGCTGCGCGCGGTGGCCGACGACCACCAGGCGGCGCTCGCGGTTGGCATTCCGCTGCAGCAGATCTGGGGCATCGTCTGGGGTGTGGCCGGTTTCGTTGCGCTGGTCGCGGGCCTGCTGTGGGGCTCGCGCAATGGCGTGCAGTTCTCGCTGACCTTCGTCGCGCTGAAGGCGCTGCCGGTGCTGATCCTCGGCGGCTTCACGTCGGTGCCGGGCGCCATCATCGGCGGCCTGATCATCGGCTCGTCCGAGAAGCTGGCCGAGGTCTACCTCGGCCCCTTCGTCGGCGGCGGCATCGAAGGCTGGTTCCCGTATGTGATGGCGCTGATGTTCCTGCTGGTGCGCCCGGAAGGCCTGTTCGGCGAAAAGATCATCCGAAGGATTTGACCCATGCTCTACCGCGAAGCCGGACAATTCAAGACCACTTACGAGGCCGATGGCCAGATCCTGCCGATCCGGCAGGACAGGATCGCGATCGCATTGCTGCTGATCGTGGCCTTCATCGTCGTGCCGCAGGTGGCATCGCCCTACTTCTTTTCGGCGATCCTGATTCCCTTCCTGGTGCTGTCGCTGGCCGCGTTGGGACTGAACATCCTGACCGGTTATGCCGGCCAGCTGTCGCTGGGCTCGGCCGCCTTCATGGCCGTTGGCGCGTTTGCGTCATACAACTTCATGCTGCGCTTGCCGGGCATACCGCTGCTGGCAGCCTTCGCGCTGGGCGGCATCTGCGCTGCAATGGTCGGCATCGTGTTCGGCCTGCCGTCGCTGCGGGTGCGCGGCTTCTATCTGGCTGCGTCGACGCTGGCAACGCAGTTCTTCGTGCTGTGGGCGCTGACCAAGGTGCGATGGTTCACGAACTACAGCTCGTCGGGCGTGATCACCGCGCAGAAGATGAGCATCCTCGGGATCGACTTCGAGACGCCGGACATGAAATACCTGCTGGTGCTGGGCATTGTCACGGTGCTGGCGCTGGCGGCCAAGAACATGGTGCGCTCCAATATCGGCCGCTGCTGGATGGCCGTGCGCGACATGGACGTGGCTGCGGAAGTGATCGGCATTCGTCTGATGCATACCAAGCTGCTCGCGTTCGCGGTCAGCTCCTTCTATTGCGGCGTGGCTGGCGCGCTGTATGCGTATGCGTACCTCGGCACCGTCGAGCCCGAGGCTTACGGGCTGGACCTGTCGTTCCGCGTGCTGTTCATGGTGATCATCGGCGGCCTCGGCTCCATTCTCGGCTCCTTCCTCGGCGCAGCCTTCATCGTGCTGCTGCCTATCGTGCTGAGCACGATCGTGCACGCGGTGGGCATCTCGACCGCGGTGGCCTCGAACCTCGAATTGATGGTGTTTGGCGCGCTGATCATCTTCTTCCTGATCGTAGAGCCGCATGGGCTGGCGCGCCTATGGCAGATTGCGAAGGAAAAGCTACGCCTGTGGCCCTTCCCGCATTGATGGCAAGACGCGCTCGCAAAGAACCCGCAAGACACCGACAAACAAGAACGCTGGACTCTCTATCCCTATCCCGAAGGAGGCAAGGATGAAACTCATCAAGACCCTGGTCGCTGCCACGGCCGCGACCGTGCTGCTGGCCACGTCCGGTATCGCGGCAGCTGCCGATCAATACGTGCCGCTGCTGTCGTACCGCGTCGGCCCGTATGGCTCGAACGGCACCTCGTTCTATGGCGGCATGATCGACTACATGACGCTCATCAACCAATCGGGTGGCATCAATGGCGTGAAGCTGACCTGGGAAGAGTGCGAGACCGAGTACAACGCATCGCGCGGTGTCGAATGCTATGAGCGCCTGAAGAGCAAGAACGGCGGCGCGACCATCGTCGAACCACTGTCGACCGGCATCGCCTACGGCATCCTCGACCGCGTCGGCAAGGACAAGATCCCGATGACCACGCTCGGCTACGGCCGCTCGGACGCGGCCAACGGCAAGGTCTTCCCGTATGTGTTCCCGCTGCTGACCACCTACTGGAACCAGGCGGCGGCGATGGTGGTGTACCTCGGCGAAAAGTCGGGCGGCATGGACAAGCTCAAGGGCAAGAAGATCGTGCACCTGTACCACGACTCGGCCTACGGCAAGGAGCCGCTGCCGGTGCTGGAAGCCGAAGCCGCGAAGTGGGGCTTCGAGCTGATCAAGATCCCCATCACGCCGCCGGGCAGCGAGCAGCAGTCGCAGTGGCTGCAGATCCGCCAGGCCAATCCTGATTACGTGATCATGTGGACCTTCGGCGTGATGAGCGCGGTTGGCCTGAAGACCGCGCAGCGCAATGGCTTCCCGCGCGAGAAGATCCTCGGCGTCTGGTGGGCAGGTTCGGAAGAAGACACCGAACCGGCTGGCGAAGCGGCGAAGGGCTTCTCGACGATGAGCTTCACCACCCCGGGCGAATTCCCCATCCTCGACGAGATCCGCACCAAGCTGTACAAGAACGGCCAGGGCAACCTGAAGGAACTGGACCGCGTCGGCAACGTGATGTACGTGCGCGGCATTGCGGCCGCGGTGATGATGGTCGAGGCGATGCGCAATGCGCAGGCCAAGTTCGGCAAGGGCAAGCCCATGAATGGCGAGCAGGTGCGCTGGGGCCTCGAAAACCTGAACATCGATGCGGCGCGCCAGAAGGTGCTCGGCGTACCGGACATGTTCCCGCCGATCAAAACCTCGTGCGACGACCATGAAGGTTCGGGCGCGGTGAAGGTGGTGCAGTGGGACGGCAAGAAGTGGGTGTCGCTGTCCAAGAACTGGATCACCGGCGACAAGGCGCTGGTGCGCAAGCTGCTCGAGGAATCGTCGGCAGCCTATGCGAAGGAAAAAGGCATCACGCCTGCGTGCATGAAGTGATCGACTGAGACCCGACAGGACCTGAAGCCATGAATCCTGCTGTCAACGCCGCAGCCGCAACGCCCGTTGCGGCCGGCGCCACCATCCTCGACGTCAACAACATCGAGGTCATTTACGACCACGTGATCCTCGTGCTGAAAGGCGTGTCGCTGTCCGTCCCGCGCGGCAAGATCGTCGCGCTGATGGGCGCCAACGGCGCCGGCAAGTCGACGACGCTGAAGTCGATCTCGACGCTGTTGCGCGGCGAGCGGGGCGATGTGACCAAGGGCAGCATCGAATTCAATGGTGAGCGCATCGACCAGCTCACGCCCAACGAGCTGGTGGTGCGCGGCCTGTCGCAGGTGATGGAAGGCCGCCATTGCTTCGGCCACCTGACCATCGAGGAAAACCTGCTGACCGGCGCTTACACGCGCAAGCTGAGCCGCGCCGCGCTGAAGGATGAGCTGGAAAAGATGTATCACTACTTCCCGCGGCTCAAGCAGCGCCGCAGCTCGATGGCCGGCTATACCTCGGGCGGCGAGCAGCAGATGTGCGCGATCGGTCGCGCGATGATGGCCAAGCCGTCGATGATCCTGCTCGACGAGCCGTCGATGGGACTGGCGCCGCAGATCGTCGAAGAGATCTTCGAGATCGTGCAGGACCTGAACAAGCGCGAGCAGGTGTCCTTCCTGCTGGCCGAACAGAACACGACGATTGCGCTGCGCTATGCCGACTTCGGCTACATCCTCGAGAACGGCCGCGTGGTGATGGAAGGTGCCGCCGCCGACCTGGCCGCGAATGAAGACGTGAAGGAGTTCTACCTCGGCATGTCCGGCGCGAACCGCAAGAGCTTCCGCGACATGAAGTTCTACCGTCGCCGCAAGCGCTGGCTGGCCTGAGCGCCTGCTCCTGCTGCTTTCCTTGCATTTCCCGGCTATCCCCGGATGCCTGCCCGCCGGTCACTTGCGCCGGCGGTCAGGCGATCGACACGCTGCACCCTCGTTAATTCGCTGACCCGCCAATCCGCTAATCCGACTCCTGCCATGGCCGACCTGTACGACAACCTCGAATCCCGCGATCCCGCAGCGCGCGAAGCATCGCTGATGTCCGAACTGCCCGCACTCATCACGCGCGCAAAACAGGCGCCGGGCTGGGCAGAAATCCTGAAGGAAGTGAATGCGGCCGACATCACATCGCGCGCCGCACTCGCGCAACTGCCGGTCACGCGCAAGTCGGACCTGAAGGATTTGCAGAAGGCACGGCTGCCGTTTGGCGGCCTGAACACCACGCCCACCGAAAAGCTGTCGCGCATCTTCATGTCGCCGGGCCCGATCTTCGACCCCGAAGGACGCGGCGCCGATTACTGGCGCTACGCACGCGCCTTCCACGCGCTGGGTGCACGCAGCGGCGACCTGATCCAGAACTGCTTTGCGTATCACTTCACGCCGGCCGGCCTGATGGTCGAGGGCGGTGCCGCCAAGCTCGGCTGCCCGGTGATCCCGGCCGGCACCGGCCAGACCGAGATGCAGGTGCAGGCGATGAACCTGCTGCGCCCGAAGGTGTATGCGGGCACGCCCTCATTCCTGAAGATCATCATCGAAAAGGCGCAGGAGATGGGCGAGGACATTTCGTCGCTGCAGATGGCGCTGGTCGGCGCCGAGGCACTGCCGCCGTCGCTGCGGCAGTGGCTCAATGAACATGGCGTGCCGCAGGTATTGCAGACCTATGGCTCGGCCGATATCGGCAACATCGCCTACGAGACGCTCAGCGATGGCAAGGTCAACCCGGGCATGGTGCTCGACGAGACGCTGCTGCTGGAAATCGTGCGACCCGGCACCGGCGACCCGCTGCCCGAAGGCGAAGTCGGCGAGATCGTGATCACGTCCTTCAATCCCGATTACCCGCTGGTGCGCTTTGCCACCGGCGACATGTCGGCCGTGCTGCCGGGCGCATCGCCCTGCGGCCGCACCAATACGCGCATCAAGGGCTGGATGGGCCGCGCCGACCAGACCACGAAAGTGCGCGCAATGTTCGTGCATCCCTCGCAGGTGGCCGACATCGTGCGCCGCCATCCGGTGGTGCAGAAGGCAAGGCTGGTGATCACCGGCGAAATGGCGAACGACACGATGACGCTGCACTGCGAAGTAGCCGACGTCAACGCCGCGCAAGCCGAAGTCCCGGCCATCGTGGCGGCGATCCGCGACGTCACCAAGCTGCGCGGCGAAGTAACGCTGGTCGCAGCCGGCAGCCTGCCGAACGATGGCAAGGTGATCGAGGACGCGCGCAGCTACCAGTAAGCGCGGACTGCCCCCTTCCGCAAATTGGCGTAAATTACCAACTTTGCATCGCCGATGCGCTTCTGACCCCCGTCGGAGCCCGCTCCGGCACAGCACTGGCCTGCCCCACCACGGGCAGCAGACCCGTCCCCGCGGCGGCAGGGCTGTCAGCGTGAAGCGCATCGGCCTGTCGTTGTTGTGCGCGACAGCGTGGTCTCACAGGGATCGTCATGAAGTGCTTGCCAGGCCTCTTGCCTGCCATCTTCGCCATTGTCATTGCCATGCTCGGTCTCGGCCTGGCACCCGGCCGCACAGCCGCAGCGGCGGGGACCGAGCAATTCGTTCCCCTGCTGTCCTACCGCATCGGCCCTTACGGCTCGAACGGCACCTCGTTCTTCGGCGGCATGATCGATTACATGACGCTCATCAACCAGTCCGGCGGCATCAATGGCGTCAGGCTGGCCTGGGAAGAATGCGAGACCGAGGGCGTGCCCTCGCGCGGCGTCGAATGCTATGAGCGCCTGAAGGGTAGGCATGGCGGCGCGACCATCATCGAGCCGATGAACACCGGCGTTGCTTACAGCGTCGTTGACCGCATCAACAAGGACAAGATACCGATGACGACGCTCGGCTACGGCCGATCGGATACCGCCAACGGCAAGGTCTTCCCCTATGTGTTCCCGCTGCTGGCCACCTACTGGAATCAGGCCACAGCGATGATCGCCCACCTCGGCGAGCGATCCGGCGGCATGGACAAGCTCAAGGGCAAGAAGATCGTCTTCCTGTACCACGACTCGCCGTATGGCAAGGAGCCGATGCCGGTGCTGGACGCCGAAGCGGCAAGATGGGACTTCGAACTGATCAAGATCCCGATCACGCTGCCGGGCAATGAACAGCAGGCACAGTGGCTGCAGATACGCCGTACCGACCCGGACTTCGTCATCCTCTTTCGGCCTGATGAGCACGGTCGGCCTGAAGACCGCGCAGCGCAACGGCTTCCCGCGCGAGAAGATTCTCGGCGCATGGTGGGCGGGTTCGGAAGAAGATACCGAGCCGGCCGGCGAAGCGGCCCGGGGCTATACGGCCATGAGCTTCACGAGCCCCGGCGAATTCCCCATCCTCGACGAGATTCGCAGCAGGGTGTACAGGCAAGGCCTGGGCAACCTGAAGGAGCCGGAGCGTATCGGCCATGTGATGTACCTGCGCGGGATCGCCGCCGCCGTGATCATGGTCGAGGCGATACACAATGCGCAGGCCCGGTTCGGCAAAGGCAAGGCCGTAAATGGCGAGCAGGTGCGCTGGGGGCTGGAGAACCTGAACATCGATGCAGCGCGACAGAAAGCGCTTGGCGTGCCGGACATGTTCCCGTCGATCAGAACCTCGTGCGACGACCATGAAGGTTCGGGCGCAGTGAAGGTGGTGCAGTGGGACGGCAGGAAGTGGGTCTCGCTGTCGAAGCAGTGGATCACCGGCGACAGGGCGCTGGTGCGCAGGCTGGTCGATGAATCGTCGACAGCGTATGCGAAAGAAAAGGGCATCACGCCGACCTGCGCGAAGTAAGACAGTCAGGGCTACGCACACAGCTACCCGTACCGACTTCCGCACCAAATCTGCAACCGAACATTTCCGTCAATGCGATTGACAAACGTCAATCGCACCGCTGATCACGTCTCAACGCCCGGGTGCACGATCTGCACCGATTCATCGATCCCGATGAATCACATGGCCAACTGACAGGGAGACATCGGATGCAAGCCTTGACGACTCGCACTGCACGCACTGCACGTTCTGCCCACCGCTCGCCTGCTGCGGCAGGCGTTACCCGCCACCCGCCGAATGTGCGCAGCCGCCCGGCTGTCGCACCGCCGGCGACCTGGACCACGCAGCAAGCCACGCATTATTTCGACGCGCCGGCACAGTCGGCACTGACGCTGCGCACGGTGCTGCAAGCGTATTACGAGCCCGGCCATACGCTGGGACGCGTGCCCGATGAACAGCTGATGGTCAGCGCCGTCAACACGCTGGTCGCGTCAAGCTGTCCGCAGGGCGCGCAGGACAGCGAGAGCAAGGCGTACTTCGGGATGCTGCTGAACATGCACCTGTCCGGCCTCGAGCCGGAAGAACTGAAGTCACTGGCACGCGCGCTGAAATCCAGCGATTACGACACCGTCAGCGGCAAGGCGGCGGCGCAGGAAGACATCTACGACGAGTTCGGCTTTGCCACCGGACGGCCGCAGGATGCGGCCGTGCTGCCGTCCGACTGGCATCACCTGCTGAACGACGCGATCGACCATTCCGCGTCGATTGCGCGCCGGCCGCTGCCGGGCAGCATACCGGGAGAGGCACCGTGCCGTGCCGCGCGCCAGTGCCTGGTCGACGCGGCGCTGCACTGGACGAACGGCGCGCAGCCCGTCACGCAGCTCGTGGCGATCGCCGCGCAGCTGTCGGAAGCGCTGGAACTGCCCGCTGCGCCGCAGGCCGGCATTGCGGTCAAGCCTTCGCAGCGCGGCAGCATGGTGGACTGGAAAGACGATGCCCTGCTGATCGACCGGGCGGCGATCGAAAGGCTGGCCGGCGACGCCGGGGGCAAGCTGCTCGGCGAAATGCTGCATGACCTGACCGAGCTGCTGGTCACGCGCAAGATGTTCGGTCCGAACGCCCATCCGTCGCGCCTGTGTGTAGCCGACCGCACGCGGATGCAGAAGGCGCTGCTCGGCATCCTGTCGGCATTTCCCGCCGCGCCCGAGCCGGCACTGCGCGCCGGCGCTGCGCGCGTGCTGGCCAACACCGGCGTGATGGGCAAGGTCAAGGTGCTGCCGACCGCCGGCATCGCGCTGGGCCATGCATGGATAGACTCGCAGCTGTCTATCCTGCCGGACAAGACCCGGCCTTCCACCTACATCGGCACGCGCTACATGCACGCGGGCTTCCAGCTGGAGCCGGACGAATGCGAGGTCAGGCAGTGGCCGGTGCGCTGGCTGGATGCCACCGACAATGCGGCGCTGTTCCCGGATGAGCATGCATGGCATGTGACCGTGCCGGTCGGGCGCGAGCGATTGAAGGAGGCGGCGAGCGAGGTCGCGCAGCAGTGGAAGGATGAGGCCCGGCCCTACCGCTTCATCGGCACCGCGCCCGGCATGCCCAGCCAGGGCTGTCGCGCCAGCGTGCTGCAGGCGATCGAGCAAGGCATGGATGACGATGCGCGCACGCTGTTCGCGTATTTCAACGCCGGCCTCGCCGATCCTGAATCACCGACCGAACTGGCGTTGCGGATGAACCAGTTCATGCAGTGGCTGCAGATCATCGCTGCGGATCACTGATCACTGATCCGGCTCTTCCGGTTCGTCGGGCTCGTCCAGCTCGACGATCGAAGCCTGCTGGCGACTGGCGATCCTGAGTACCGTACGCAGGTTGATGGCACCGATCCGCGGACGGTACTCCGCCAGCGCCAGCTGGGTCAGCTGCTGGTGCAGGTAGGCCTTGCCGGCCGGGTCCAGCCTGGCGATGGTCAGCAGCTCGCGGCGGACAAACATCAGGTCCGCCATCCACAGCTGGCGCTGGACGTTCAGTTCGGCTTGCTGCCGCGTCAGCGACTTCACGTCACCTTCCATGAGAGGGTGGTCGTCGGCATCGATGGCCTGCAGCTCCAGCTGGTTCACATGCTGTTCCAGCGTCTGCGGATAGGACTGGAAGGTCTTCAGCAGGCAGGTCAGCGGGAATGACAGCGGCCAGTCGGACAGCGGCGCCATCAGGCAGGTGTCGGCAATCCTGAGGAAATTCTGGCGGCGCGCTTCCAGCAAATCGATCTGCTTCGCATTGTCGTCCAGCCAGCCCTGCAGGTCGGCAGCGCGCAGCAGCCGATGCAGCTTGTCCCGCCGCGCAGCCCCCAGCTCGCGTTCGCTGATCCTCATCAGCCTCTGCTGGAATGCCGTGGCATGCACTTCGAACGCATCGGAGAGTTGCTCCTCAATCGCCTGCGCAGTCGGCCTCGGCTCGGGGAATGCGCACGGATCGATCCGCAGGCGCGGCAGCAGCACGGTGTTGCAGAGAAAACGCACGCAAAGACGGCTGCCGAGTTTTTCGAGGCTGTGCAGGTCGAGGTTGTTGTCGAGCGCAGCGCACAGGCCGACATGGTCGAGCCAGCCGACGAGCTCCTGCAACTTCGCCGGAAGGGCGCTCGCGCCGCCTTCCGTGTCGGGGAATACTTCATGCATCACCGCATGTGCATAGGCGGCCGGCCCGGCCGACAGTATCGGCGTGCAGCGTTCGCGTATGTTGGCGATCCAGTCATCGACCTCGCCATCGCCGAACACCTGCTCCTGCCAAGCGCTGTCCATGACGACCGGCTCGCAGTCCATCGCCGGCTGCAAATAGCTGTACAGCGCGGCCTCAGCCCCCTGCCCGCTGACCGCGCCGACTGCGCGGCACAGGAAGGCGCTCGCCAGCGCGCGATACCCCGATTCAGGCACCGGCAATCCGGAAAGCGCAGGATTGACCGCAGCCGGGACGACAGCGTTCGAAGGTCCCGGGCGGGTCGACATCACCGGCGCGCGCACCTGCTGCGCGGTCGTCCGTGGTGGCCCGGCGTCTGAAGTCTTGGTGTCTGAAAGCTCGGTGTCTGGCGGGCTCGTCGGCACCGGGGGCTTCAAGCGGGACATGTCAGGACGGGCCATGGATTCATTCCTCTGTAAACGGCAATATCGGGCGCTGCCTGTGTAGCCATCCGGCATGCACAGTTCAGCGGTGCCGCGGCTCGCTCGCTGTGGCACGACACGGTGACCGAACAATTTTTCCGCCAGCATTGAGCTTCTTCAAATGCAGCCGCTTTGCGCACCCGAGCCTGCCTGTCACGAAGCCCATCCTTGCTTGCCGTCTCATTCATCCACGCCCGACACGAGGAAGCTCATGCTGCGCACTATCCGGGGCACACAACGCGTCCGACACAAACTCGCCGGCACACCGGCTGCCGCCAACTCCCACGTAGCTTCGCCGCCTCGGATGCGGACACCGCGACACCGGCCAGCGCCCGCAGGCTGGTGCTTCCAGCAGCGCGCCACCTACTATTTCGACGCCACCTGGCACACGGCGCAAACCCTGCGCCGGCTGATGCGCGCCACGCTCGCGATGGACGACCTCGGGCTGCGCCCGCCGACGGCGCTGCTCGCGCAGGCAACGGACTCGCTGCTGCACACCATCTGCCCCGGCTTGCCGGATGACGCGGCCAGTCACAGCTACTACCGCAAGCTGCTGCATGCGCACCTGTCGGTACTGGGCTCGGCCGAGCTCGAACAGTTCGCGCAACTGCTGAGGGCGCAGCGCTTCGGCTGCGCAGTCATGGAGTCGGTGAAGGACGACAAGATGCTCAGGGATCACGGCGTTGACAGCAGCCCGCCGCCGCGGCGACAGCGCACCCTGATGTTCACGCCGGACTTGCATGAGGCGATAGGCGAAGCGGCTAAGGCGGCCGCCGCAACTGAAGCCGGCTTCGATGCGGCGCTGCGCCTTTCACCGGCACAAGCACAGCGCGCGCGCGACCTGCTCGCCGCATTCGCCTCGCGGCATGCCGAGGCAGGCATCGCACTGAAGGACGTCACCGGCATCGCCGCCGAGCTCGCACAGGCCATCGGGCTGGCTGCCCATCCGACCCGCAGCATCGCTGCGACGCCGCTGCCGCCGGTCAGTTGCGTCGACTGGCAACAGGCGCAGCTGATCATTGACCTGTCTACGCTGACGACGCTGATCGAAAGCCGGGACCCGGGACTCTTTGCCATCATGCTGCGCGACCTGCTCGAGTTGCTGCTGGCGCGCAAGCTGTTCGGTCCGGAGGCTGATCTGATGACGCTGAAAGCCGAACAGCGATCGCTGCTGTTTCGCGAGGTCGAGCGGGTGCTCGCCCTTGCCCCTGCGGCAGAGGCAGGCAACCTGCAGGCAAGTGCGGCGCAGGTAATGGCACGCGGCACCACCTTCGGCACCGTTCAGGTGTGCCCGACCGCCGGCGTGGCGCTTGGCCATGCATGGATCGCGCCCGTGTTGTCCGTGGTACCCGACCGCGCGCAAGCCGGGCGCGCGATCGGCACGCGCTTCATGCGCTCGGGCTTGCGGCTCGACCCGGCGCACTCGACGATCAAGGAATGGGACATACGCTGGCTCAGCGCGCAGGAAAACGACGACCTGTATCCGGCAGATGAGGCCTGGCATGTGCGCGTGCCGGCCGAGCGGCTGGCGCTGCAGCAGGCCGCCGCCGGTCTTATGCAGGAGTGGCGGCAAAAGGCGCTGCCCTATCGCTTCATCGGCACCGAACCCGGCATGCCGGCCACTGGCTGCCGCGTGACGGTCTGGCAGACGGTACAGCGCGCGATGGACGATGATGCACGCAGGCTGTTCATGCATTTCCAGCGCGGCTTGCCGGAGCCTGAATCGCCGACTGAACTGGCGCTGCGCTTTGAGCAGTTCATGGGCTGGCTGATGACGCTGGCTGCGCGGCATGAACGAGCTAACCTATAATCGGACGATCATAAAAACATGGAGACTTGCGCATGGCCTTGCCCGCCGTCCTGCAGCACCTGTCCTTGCCCGTCATCGGTTCGCCCCTGTTCATCGCCAGCTGCCCTGCGCTGGTGATCGAGCAGTGCAAGGCCGGCATCGTCGGCTCCTTCCCGGCATTGAATGCGCGGCCGGCCGAGATGCTCGACACCTGGCTGACCGATATCCAGCAAGCGCTGGCTGAGCACAAGGCCGCGCATCCGGATGCGCTGATCGGCCCGATCGCGGTCAACCAGATCGTGCACCAGTCGAATGACCGCCTCGCGCATGACGTCGAGGTGTGCGTGAAGCACCAGATCCCGATCATCATTTCTTCGCTGCGCGCGCCGCCGAAGGAAATGCTGGACGCTATCCACAGCTATGGCGGCATCGTGCTGCATGACGTGATCTCGATCCGCCACGCGCAGAAGGCGCTGGAAGCCGGCGTCGATGGCCTGATCCTGGTGGCGGCCGGCGCCGGCGGCCACGCGGGCGGCCTGTCGCCGTTTGCGCTGGTGGGCGAAGTGCGCAAGTTCTTCGACGGCCCGATCGCGCTGTCCGGATCGATCGCTTCCGGCGACGCCATCCTCGCGGCACAGGCGATGGGCGCGGACTTCGCGTACATCGGCTCGCGCTGGCTGGCCACGCAGGAAGCCAATACCAGCGAAGGCTACCGGCAGGCGATCGTCGAATCGAGCGCGGCCGATATCGTGTACACCAACCTGTTCACCGGCGTGCACGGCAACTACCTGAAGAAATCCATCCTGAAAGCCGGCCTCGACCCGGACAACCTGCCGCAGGCCGACAAGACGGCGATGAACTTCAGCAGCGGCAGCGCCAAGGCCTGGCGCGACATCTGGGGTGCCGGCCAGGGCGTGGGCCTGATGGAAGACGTGCCCACGGTCGCCGAAGTCGTGCAGCGGCTGCGCCGCGAGTATGTGGCCGCGCGCCAGCGCGTGATGGCCACGCCCTATCCGCGAGACTGACATGGGCAAGGGCTATGTCTACGCCGAAGTCGAGATCCATGATCCCGACAGCTACCCGAGCTACAGTGTGACGGTGGCGCAGACGCTGGAGCCCTATGGCGGCAAGATCCTGGTGCGTGGCGGCGCCCGCGAACAGCTCGAAGGCGAAGATGCGCAGCATCACAGCGGGCTGCGCACCGTGATCCTCGAGTTCCCGTCGGTGAAGCTGGCGCGCGACTGGTATTTTTCCGATGCATATACCAAATCGCGCGAGATGCGCCAGCAATGGTCCACCGGGCGCTTGTGCATCGTTGAAGGCGCGTGAGGGCCGGCGCCGCTGACGGCGCCGGTGCCTGTTACCGCTATCGCCATCCCCCCTCGTCTAGGCTGGTGCTGCGAGATGGCTGCACCGGTTTTTTTTCGCCGACGGATATCCGTACCCCCCTTGCCTGTCCAACTGATTTGCGATCGAATGAAAGCGCAGGCAATCATGGAAACCGGCAAGGAACCTTTCCAGGTCAGCACGCAACGGCCGCGCCACCGGCAGGCGACGCCACGGCTGCCAAATGAACGTGACGAGTCCGACGACAGCCAGGAAAGCCCCGTACGCGGCGACATCAAGCAAGCCTTCGACGACCTGATGTCCGGCCAGCAAGATACTGATATGCGCGAGCAGCGCGGCGTCGAGGAAGTGGTCAAGGCGCACGTCGAGACGATGCGAGGGCGGGCTTCCGGGCGTTGAATGGCGGGATGGGATGGGCTGGCCTGACGACCTCGGGCTGTGCATTTGCGAATGTCAGGCCGCGAAGGCAAGACCGCAGGCGCAAGGCCGTATCGGTAAGGCTTTGAAGTCGCGGCCGGTCAGAGGTTGACCAGCATTTGTTGCTCGATCGTTGCCGCGCCTGCGCGCTGCAGCTGGGTCACGGCCCAGTGCGCGAGGTGGATGTCGCCGAAGTTCAGGAAATTGCGGTTGGCCGCCTTGACCAGCGGTATGCCCTGCAACAGCCGCGGCACGTCGGCCAGCGGTATGGCCTGTCTTTCCATCAGCAGGAACTTCAGCAAGACCTTGATGCCGTTCTGCGCATTGCGTGCCGGATCGGCCTCCAGATAAGCGACGCGCGAATAGGCTTCCTTCAGCGCCTGCTGCACGTGCGTGAACGGCTTGCCGTGACCGGGAATCACCAGCGCCGGCGACAAGTCGTCGATCATGTCCAGCGTGGCGCGCACTTCGTCGAAGCCACCGTAGCCATCGAGCGCCGGGAAAACGACGCCAAAACCTTTTTCCCACAACGCATCGGCCGAGATCAGGATCCGGTGCTTGGGGCAATACAGCAGGTAACAATACGGATGATGGCCGGGCGCATACAGCGCTTCCCAGGCCATGCCGCCGAGGTCGATGCGGTCGCCGGGCCGGACCACCGCTTCTGCATGGAAGGGATCGCAGCGCTGGCCGGTGGCATCGAAACTCAGCTGCATCCGGTCCCAGTGCTGCAGCCGCGGCATCTCGGCCACCGGCACATGGGTGCGCACGGCCGGGTAATGCTGCTGCAGGATGTGGTTGCCGCCGCAATGGTCGGAATGCAGGTGGGTGTTGTAAATCGCATCCAGCGGCCGGTCCTTCAACAGATGGCGCACCAGTTGCAGTGTCTGCTCCGCATGCGCGCAGTAACCGGTATCGACAATCACGGCACGCTGCGCATCCTGGAAGACGATATTGTTCGACGACAGCCAGCCGCGCTCGAGCACATGCATGCCCGGCGGCAGCGCCATCGCGGACGGATGCATTGGCGCAATCTTCGGCACTGACTTCGGATCCGATTTCAGCTCAGTGGCAGGCGCAGGCATCGGCTGGGGCATGGGCGCAGTGATCGGCTCGGTCATGGGCTCAGTCATCGCGCTTCGGTGCATAGGCCAGCGCAATACGCGCGAATTCTGCCAGCAATTCCGCCGTGCCGCCATTGAAGGTATGGAAGGCCGTGCCGGTGCGCACAACCAGTCGCGGCGGCGACAGCCAGCCTGCATGCGGCACGCCAATCAACTTCGCGCTGCGCACATCGTCCCAGGCCACTTGCCGGCTCACGACCCAGGTCTGCAGGATGCCGCGCTCATTGATGGTGGTGGTGGAGCGCAGGAAACCGACGAAGGACAGCGCCAGCAGCATCAGCGCGGCCGCCATCATCACCATCACCGCGCCGCCCCAGGTCTGCAGCGGGAAGCGCAGCGCAAAGCTGATACCGTACGCACACAGTCCGAACGTGAACAGCGTGGCGAGCATCTTGAACCACGGGCTGTAAGCCGGGCCGCTGATGGTGGATTCGGGACGGTAGCTCATGCGCGGATTGTGCGACGGCTTGCCTGCGGGTTGGCGGTGATGGTCATTGCGATGCGCGGCGCGCGAGAATCGCAAGCCACACCTGCCGTTTCTTCGCTTCCGGCGCAACACCCCAGTCGATGATTTCATCGATGGTGCGCTGGCATCCCGTGCACAAGCCTGTGGCTGCATCCATCTGGCAGATGCCGATGCAAGGCGAAGGCATGGGCCCGCTATGGGTCAGCGGGTCGAAGCCGTCAAAAGCGTTGGAAGAAGCTGTCATTACTTTCTTAAATTTCAGTCAGTAGATTCCGGGCGAGGCGAGGATCAACTGAAGGGAATCAACTGTGGCTTGCAGCAGCCGACGCGCGGCGCGCAGCGATGGCATTACCTGCCCGGCTGACAGCCTTGCGGCCGAGGTGATGCGAGATGAACTGTCCTGCATCGACCACGGCATCCAGATCGATGCCGGTGCGTATGCCCAGTCCATGCAGCAGGTACAGCACGTCTTCGGTCGATACATTGCCGGTTGCGCCTTTCGCATACGGGCAACCGCCGAGGCCCGCGACCGATGCATGGTAAATCGATACGCCCACGTCGAGCGCTGCGAGGATGTTGGCCAGCGCCTGTCCATAGGTGTCATGGAAATGCGCTGCCAGTTGCGCGAGCGGGAATTCGCGCGACACGCGCTCGAATACCTGTTTCACCTTGCCAGCGGTGCCGACGCCGATGGTGTCGGCAATGTCGATCTCGTCGCAGCCGAGGTCGCGCATGCGGCGCACCACATCGGCCACCGCTTCCGGCGACACCTCGCCCTGGTACGGACAACCGAGCGAACAGCTGACACTGCCGCGCAGGCGCAGGCCGTGCTGCTTCGCGGCAGCGGCGACATCGGCAAAGCGCGCAATCGATTCCTCGATCGAGCAATTGATGTTCTTCTGCGAGAAGGCCTCGGAGGCTGCGCCAAAGATCACCACTTCATCGGCCTTCGCCGCCAGCGCGGCTTCGAAGCCCTTCATGTTCGGCACCAGCGCCGAGTAGATCACGCCTGGACGACGCCGAATGCGGCTCATCACTTCGGTCGAGGTCGCCATCTGCGGCACCCATTTCGGCGACACGAAGGACGCGGCCTCGATGTTGGGGAAGCCGGCATCGGTGAGCCGATCGACCAGCTCGACCTTCACATCGGCCGGGATGGTGTCCTTCTCGTTCTGCAAGCCATCGCGCGGGCCGACCTCGACCACTTTCACGAATTCCGGGTACGCCATCACGCAGCCTCCGCAGCCAGTTCAAACGACAGCAATTGTGCGCCTTCGGCGACCTGGTCGCCGACTGCATACAGCAGCTCGGCCACCTTGCCGTTGCCGGGCGCACTGATCGTGTGTTCCATCTTCATCGCTTCCATGATCAGCAGCGGCGTGCCCCTCTCCACGGTCGCGCCGGCATCGACCAGCAGCGCGATGATCTTGCCCGGCATTGGCGCGGTCAGGCGGCCGCCTTCGGATTCATGCTCGCCCGCATGCGCGATGCGATCGTTCCAGTCCAGCTGCCAGTGACGGCCATCGACGAACACATGGAAGGCATCGCCAGTGCGCACCACATGCCCCGACACACGCTTGTCGTCCAGCATGAGGTTGAGCTGCTGGCCCTTCGCAGCAAAGCCATGCAGCAAGGCTTGCTCTTCGCCCCGCTGCAACAGCCAGCCATTCCGCTGATACGCCAGCGTCACCGACAATTCCGCCTCGCCATCGCTGAACACCAGCGCGCGGGCATAGCCGCCATTGCGCGCATTGGCGCGCCAGCCATCATTCGCTGCCCACGGGTCCATGCTTGCCGTGCCCTGCGACGCCACCGCGCCGGCCAGTTGCGCAACAGCGAGTGCCAGCGCCGGCATGGGTACGGCGGGCGACGGCGGGAACAGCGTCGCGTGATGGCGCTCGATCAGGCCGGTGTCGAGGTCGGCCTTTGCAAAGGCGTCGCCACGTACCAGCCGGCCAAGGAAGGCGACGTTGGTCGCCGGCCCCACCACCTCACAGGCGGCCAGTGCCTGTGCCAGCCGCGCCAGTGCCTGCGCGCGATCGGCGCCGCGTACGATGAGCTTGGCAATCATCGGGTCGTAGAAAGGCGAGATCGCATCGCCTTCGCGCACGCCGGCATCGATGCGCACGTCGCCGTTGATGAATTCGACCGCGGCCGGCAGACGCAGGTGCTGCAGCAAGCCGGTCGACGGCAGGAAGCCCTTCTCCGGATTCTCCGCATAGATGCGCGCCTCGATCGCATGGCCATGGATCTGCAATTCATGCTGCAGCAGGGGCAGGCGCTCGCCGTACGCCACCCGCAGCTGCCATTCGACCAGATCGGTACCGGTGATCATCTCGGTGACCGGGTGCTCGACCTGCAGCCGCGTGTTCATCTCCATGAAATAGAAACTGCCATCCTGGTTCGCGATGAATTCGACCGTGCCCGCGCCGACATAGCCGACCGCCTTGGCGGCCGCGACCGCAGCCTCGCCCATCGCGCGGCGGCGTTCTTCCGTCATGCCCGGCGCCGGCGCCTCTTCCAGCACTTTCTGGTGGCGGCGCTGTACCGAGCAATCGCGCTCGAACAGGTACACGCAATTGCCGTGCGTATCGGCAAAGACCTGGATCTCGATGTGACGCGGGCGAGTCAGGTATTTCTCGACCAGTACCTTGTCGTCGCCAAAGCTGGCCGCCGCTTCGCGCTTGCACGATGCCAGCGCAGCGACGAAGTCTTCGGACTTCTCGACGATGCGCATGCCCTTGCCGCCACCGCCGGCGCTGGCTTTCAGCAGCACCGGGTAACCGATGCGATCGGCTTGCTGCTGCAGGAAGGCCGCCTCCTGTTCATCGCCGTGATAGCCGGGCACCAGCGGCACGCCGGCCTTTTCCATCAGCGCTTTCGCAGCCGACTTCGAACCCATCGCGCTGATCGCCGACGCCGGCGGGCCGATGAACACCAGCCCCGCATCGGCGCAGGCGGCGGCGAAGGCCTCGTTCTCGGACAGGAAGCCATAACCCGGATGCACTGCCTGCGCGCCGCTGGCCTTGGCCGCGGCGATGATGCGCTCGATGCGCAGGTAACTGTCCTTCGCCGGTGCCGGGCCGATCGCATGCGCTTCGTCGCACAGCGCCACATGCTTGGCGTTGGCATCGGCATCCGAGTACACGGCAACGGTTCGCACGCCGAGGCGTCGCGCGGTGGCGGCGACCCGGCAGGCGATTTCCCCGCGATTGGCGATCAGGATGGTGTCGAACATGTCTCGCTCCGGTCTGGATTCTTGTCTTTATGGTTGTTTCGCGTTGCCTTCAGGCGGCGGTCTTTTCGATGACTGCCAGCGTTCTTTCGCCCAGCAGCGCAATCTCGTCGTCGGTCAGCACATATGGCGGCATCCAGTAGACGGTGCTGCCGATGGGCCGCAGCAGCAGTTCCTGCGACAACGCTTCGGCAAAGAAGCGGCGCGAGAAACCCTCGGCCTGCGCCGGCACCACGTCGAAGGCGGCGATCATGCCGCGCTGTCGCACATTTTTCACTCTCGGATGCGCGGCGATCGCTTGCAGCGCATCGCCCATTTTTTCTGCGCGTGCGCGGTTGCTCTCGATCACGCGGTCTTCGTCGAAGATGGCCAGCGTCGCCAGCGCCGCGCGGCAAGCCAGCGGATTGCCGGTGTACGAATGCGAATGCAGGAAGCCGCGTGCGACCTCGCGATGGTAGAAGGCCTGGTAGACGTCGTTGGTCGTCATCACCAGTGACAATGGCAGATAGCCGCCGCTGATGCCCTTGGACAGGCACAGGAAGTCGGGCCAGATGCCGGCCTGCTCGCAGGCAAAGAAGCTGCCGGTGCGGCCGCAACCGACCGCGATTTCATCGGCGACCAGGTGCACGTCGAATTCATCGCACAGCGCGCGCAGCGATGTCAGGTAGCGCGGCGCATACATCTGCATGCCGACTGCGCATTGCACCAGCGGCTCGACGATCACCGCAGCCAGCCGGTCTGCCCGGCGCTCGAACAGCGTGCGCATGGCCTGCAGCGCGGCATCGATGCGGGCCTCGGCCTGCGCGGCGTCGATGTCATCGCGCGCCGAAGCGACGCCGGTTGCGATGGTCGATGCAGGCGATGCCGGTGACATCACCACATGCGCGCGGCGGTACATGCCGCCATACGCTTCGGTGAAGATGGGCACGTCGGTGACGCCGAGCGCGCCGACCGTCTCGCCATGGTAGCTGCCCGACAGGCAGACGAATTCCTGCTTTGCCGTCTTGCCGTGATTGCGCCAGTAATGGAAGCTCATCTTCAGCGCGATCTCGACCGCCGACGCGCCATCGGACGCAAAGAAGCAATGGCCAAGCGCATGCCCGGTGCGCGCCGCCAGCTGCTCGGACAGCTGCACTACCGGCTCATGGGTGAAGCCGGCCAGCATCGCATGCTCGAGCTTGTCGAGCTGGTCTTTCAGCGCCGCATTGATGCGCGGGTTTGCATGGCCGAACAGGTTCACCCACCAGGAGCTGACCGCATCCAGATAGCGCTGCTCCTGATGGTCGTGCAACCACGCGCCCTTGCCGTGGCTTAAGGCCACCAGCGGCAGCGTCTCATGGTGCTGCATCTGCGTGCACGGATGCCAGACGCTGGCGAGGCTGCGCGCCACCCAGTCGCCGGCAGGTTTGATGTCATTCATTGCTGCTTTGCTTCCTGAATTCCTTACATCCTGAACACGCCGAACTTCGTGTCCGGTATCGGTGCATTCAATGCCGCCGACAGCCCGAGCGCCAGCACGCGCCGCGTGTCGGCCGGATCGATCACGCCGTCATCCCACAATCGGGCGCTCGCGTAATACGGATGGCCCTGCGCCTCGTACTGCTGGCGGATCGGCGCCTTGAAGGCTTCTTCTTCGTCGGCGCTCCAGCTGCCGCCCTTGGCTTCGATGCCATCGCGCTTGACGGTGGCCAGCACGCTCGCCGCCTGCTCGCCGCCCATCACCGAGATGCGCGCATTCGGCCACATCCACAGCATGCGCGGCGAATACGCACGGCCGCACATGCCATAGTTGCCGGCCCCGAAGCTGCCGCCGATGATCACGGTGAACTTCGGCACCGCGGCAGTGGCGACGGCGGTCACCATCTTCGCGCCATGCCGGGCAATGCCTTCGTTCTCGTACTTGCGGCCAACCATGAAGCCGGTAATGTTCTGCAGGAAGATCAGCGGGATCTTGCGCTGGCAGCACAGCTCGATGAAGTGCGCGCCTTTCACCGCCGACTCGGAGAACAGGATGCCGTTGTTCGCGATGATGCCGACCGGCATGCCGTGCAGGTGCGCAAAGCCGCATACCAGCGTATTACCGAAACGCGCTTTGAATTCATCGAACTCGCTGCCATCGACCAGGCGCGCGATCAGTTCGCGCACATCCCAGGGCTTGCGGGTGTCGGTCGGGATCAGGCCATAGATTTCGCGCGGATCGTACTTCGGTGCGACCGGTTCGCGCAGCGCCAGCGGCTGCGGCTTCTTGCGGTTCAGGTTGCCGACGATGCTGCGCGCAATCGCCAATGCATGCGTGTCGTCCTGCGCCAGATGGTCGACCACGCCTGACAGCCGCGTATGCACGTCGCCGCCGCCGAGGTCTTCGGCGCTCACCACTTCACCGGTGGCCGCCTTCACCAGCGGCGGGCCGCCGAGGAAGATCGTGCCCTGCTCCTTCACGATGATGGATTCGTCACTCATCGCCGGCACATACGCACCGCCGGCGGTACACGAGCCCATCACCACCGCGATCTGCGGTATGCCCTGCGCGGACATGTTGGCCTGGTTGAAGAAGATACGACCGAAGTGGTCGCGATCAGGGAAGACCTCATCCTGGTTCGGCAGGTTCGCGCCACCGGAATCGACCAGGTAGATGCACGGCAGGCAGTTCTGCTGCGCGATCTCTTGCGCGCGCAGGTGCTTCTTGGCCGTCATCGGGTAGTAGGTACCGCCCTTCACGGTCGCGTCATTGCACACGATCACGCACTCCTGCCCCTTCACGCGGCCGATGCCGGTGATGATGCCGGCCGCCGGCGCGGCGTTGTCGTACATGTCGTAGGCCGCCAGTTGCGAGAACTCGAGGAAAGGCGTACCCGGGTCGAGCAGCTGGTTGACGCGTTCGCGCGGCAGCAGCTTGCCGCGCGCAATGTGCTTTTGCCGCGCAGCCTCACCGCCACCCTGTGCGATGCGCTCGCAATGCGCCTGCAGGTCGTCGACCAGCGCCTGCATCGCAGCCGCATTGGCCGCGAATTCAGGCGAACGGGTGTTGATCTTTGATTCGATGACGGGCATGGGTCTCCCTGATCTTGCTTGTCGTTGTTATCGCCGCTGATTACTTTTTCTTGTGGTCGCTGCCGGGCTGGCCGTGGTGATGGCCATGCTCATGGCTGTGGTCATGTCCGCAACCCGGCCCGTGCACATGCCCGTGATCGTGGCCATGCGTGTGATCATGGTCATGCCCGCAGCCGGGTCCGTGCACATGGCCGTCGTTGTGGCCATGGCTGTGACCGCTGTGGACGTGATCGTGGCCGCCGGCGCTGCCGCGCTTGTCGATGAAATCGCCATCAACATAGAACCACAGCCCGTCTTCGAACACGAAGCGGCTGATTTCTTCCATGCGCCGGCCGCGCCCGCCTTCGCGGCAACGCGCGACGAAGTGCACGGTGCCCTGCTCGCCCTGCTGCGACACGGCCTTGATCTCAAGGCCCAGCCATTTCAGGAAGGGCGAGGTCAGCGCTTCATCGTCCGGACGGGTCGACGGATGCCAGGTCGCGCGCAAGTAATCCTCGTCCATAGTCACATAGGCGCTGTAACGCGCGCGCATCAGCTTTTCCGGCGTGTCGGCGACGGCCGTGCCGGAGTGATAAGGCCAGCAGCAGGTCGCGAAGACCTTGCCGCCGCAGGGGCAGGCCTTGTCGTCATACTTCGCTTCGGATTTCGCCATCGTCGTTGTCGGGGTCAGGAATCGTTGTCGGGAATAACAGGAAGCAGCGGCCGCTACCGGCTCAGGCCAGCGCGCGGCCGATCAGGATTCTCTGGATGTCGCTGGTGCCTTCGTAGATCTGGCAGACGCGCACGTCGCGGTAAATTCGCTCGACCGGGAAATCGGCCAGATAACCATAGCCGCCATGGATCTGGATTGCCTCGCTGCACACCTTCTCGGCCATCTCGGTGGCGAACAGCTTGGCCATCGCCGCTTCCTTCAGGCAGGGCAGGCCGGCGTCCTTCATCGCCGCCGCATGCCAAACCATCTGGCGCGCGGCCTCGATCCGGGTGGCCATGTCGGCCAGCCGGAATTGCACCGCCTGATGCTCGAACAAGGGCTTGTCGAAGCTTTGCCGGTCCTTCGCATACATGAGCGCCGCGTCGAAGGCGGCGCGCGCCATGCCGACGGCCTGCGACGCGATGCCGATGCGGCCGCCTTCCAGGCCCGACAGCGCGATCTTGTAACCCATACCTTCTTCGCCGATCAGGTTGGCGGCCGGGATGCGGCAATCCTCGAACACGATCTGCGCGGTGTCGGACGAATGCTGGCCGAGTTTGTCCTCAATGCGCGCGACGACATAGCCCGGCGTGTTCGTCGGCACCCAGAACGCGCTGATGCCGCGCTTGCCGGCTGCCTTGTCGGTGACGGCCATCACGATGCAGACGTCGGCATTCTTGCCGCTGGTGATGAATTGCTTCACGCCGTTGAGCACGTAATGGTCGCCGTCGCGGCGCGCAGTGGTCTTCAGTGCCGACGCATCGCTGCCGGCATGCGGCTCGGTCAGTGCGAACGCGCCCAGCATGCGGCCGCTGGCCAGCGGCTTCAGCCATTGCTCCTGCTGTGCAGGATTCGCATAGCTCATCGCGATGCTGCACACCGGGCAGTTGTTGACCGAGATGACGGTCGAGGTGCCGCCATCACCGGCGGCGATCTCTTCGATCACCAAGGCCAGCGCCAGATAGTCGAGGCCGGCGCCGCCCTGCGCCTCGGGCACCGCGACGCCAAAGGCGCCGAGCGCGGCCAGCTGCTGCAGCGCTTCCTTCGGGAAACGGCGCTCGCGGTCCCACTGCGCGGCATGCGGCGCCAGCTGCTGCTGCGAAAATTCGCGCAGCGCGTCGCGGATCATCTGGTGCTGTTCGGACAGGATCATCGCTGGATCTTTATTTCTGTTCTTCGGTTCAGGGGGCAGGATGGCAGCGCGCTGCTTACCACGCCATCTTGCGACCGTCATAGCTCTGGAAAGAGCCGCTTTCAGCCGGCGTCATGCGATCGATCACACGCCGCATGCCGGCCACGCTGTCATGCACCGAGGTCGGCGCACCGGGGCCGCCCATGTCGGTCTTGACCCAGCCCGGGTTCATCGTGACCAGGGTCAGCTTCGGGTAATCATGGCGCGCCGAATGCACGGCCATGTTCAAGGCTGCCTTCGATGCGCGATAGGTCCAGCCCATGCTGGACTGCGCATCGGCGATGCTGCCCATCCCACTGGTGATGAACGCGAACTTGCCGCGCGCCGCCTCGACGAAAGGCGCGACCAGCGGCAGCGCCTGCATCGCGCCGCGCACATTGGCGTGCATGACGGCGTCGAACTGGTCATCGGTCGGCGCCTGGTCGGCGCCGGCCTCCGAGCCGAATACGCCAGCCACGTAGACAGCGAGGTCGATCTTCTCGCCGTCGAGCAGCCAGGCCAGCCCGGCCACAGACTCGGATTTGCTTACGTCCACTTTCAAGGGCAGCGCACCGTCGGCCTTCAAGGCATCAAGCGCCGCCGCATCACGCGCGGTCGCATGCACCTTCCAGCCGTCGGCCAGCAGCTGGCGCACGAACTCGCGACCGATGCCGCGTGACGCACCGATGATCAGGGCAGTCTTCACGCTCGCTGTCTCCTTCTCCGAGTGTCCGCGTCAGAGCATCTCGACAGCCATCGCCGTCGCTTCGCCGCCGCCGATGCACAGCGACGCGACGCCGCGCTTGCCACCGGTCTTCTTCAGCGCGCCGAGCAGCGTGACGATGATGCGCGCGCCGGACGCGCCGATCGGATGGCCGAGCGCGCAGGCACCGCCGTGGATGTTGATCTTGTCGTGCGGGATGCCATGGTCGCGCATCGCCGCCATCGCAACGGCGGCGAAGGCTTCGTTCACTTCGAACAGGTCGACTTCCTTCGTGCTCCAGCCGGTCTTCGCATACAGCTTCTCGATCGCGCCGACCGGCGCGGTGGTGAACAGGTTCGGCGCCTGCGAGTGGCGGGTATGCGCGACGATCTTCGCGATCGGGGTGGCACCCAGCTGCTTCGCGGTCGAGGCGCGCATCAGCACCAGTGCGGCGGCACCGTCATTGATCGACGACGAGGATGCGGCGGTGATGGTGCCATCCTTCTTGAACGCCGGGCGCAGCGCGGCGATCTTGTCGAGGCGCGCCTTCAGCGGGCCTTCATCCTTGTCGATCACCACATCGCCACCCTTGCCGGCCACGGTCACCGGCGCGATCTCCCACTGGAACGAGCCATCGGCGGTGGCGGCCTGCGCGCGCTTCACGGATTCGATCGCGTACGCATCCTGCGCCTCGCGGGTGAATTGGTAGGTGGCCGCGCATTCTTCGGCAAAGGTGCCCATCGAGCGGCCCTTGTCGTACGCATCTTCAAGGCCGTCGAGCATCATGTGGTCATACATCATGCCGTGGCCGATGCGGTAGCCACCGCGCGCCTTCGGGATCAGGTAAGGCGCATTGGTCATCGATTCCATGCCGCCGGCGATCACGACGTCGTTGGTGCCGGACAGCAGCGAATCAAAACCGTAGATGGTGGCCTGCATCGCCGAGCCGCACATCTTCGACAGCGTGACCGCACCGGCCGACACCGGAATGCCGCCGCGGATCGCGGCCTGCCGCGCGGGTGCCTGGCCCTGGCCGGCCATCAGGCAGTTGCCGAAGATGACGTCGTTGACGACATCCGGCGCAATGCCGGCGCGTTCGACAGCGGCGCGAATGGCGACTGCACCGAGTTCACTGGCCGTCAGCGACGCGAAGTCGCCCTGGAAAGCGCCCATCGGGGTACGCGCTGCGCCGACGATGACGATAGGGTCTTGCATGGAAGTCTCCTGTTCTGAATCGGGTATTCGGATGGCGGCGGTGGCAGCGAGTTCAGGCTGCCTTCGCGGCGGGCGCGGCCGGGGCATCAGGCATGGTTGGCGTCGCTGTTGCCGAGGCCGTCGCCGGCGCTGTGCCGTTCTGGTGGATGAAACGTATCTCCTGCGGATACGGGAAGGTATCGGGTACCTGCCCTTCGAGGATGCTTTCCTTGCGCTCGCGCCAGTAGTCGGCCGTCAGCAATTCCGCATGATGCTTCATGAAGTACTGGCGCACCTTCGGATTCCCGAGCAGGAAGACGCCGAACTGTTCCGGGAACACATCGTTCTTTGCGATGTGGTACCAGGGCTCGCTGGCCATCTCGTCTTCCTCGTTGCGCGGCGCGGGGATGTCGCGGAAATTGCAGTCGGTGATGTATTCGATTTCGTCGTAGTCATAGAACACGACGCGGCCCTGCCGGGTGACGCCGAAGTTCTTGTACAGCATGTCGCCCGGGAAGATGTTGGCGGCCACGAGGTCCTTGATCGCATTGCCGTACTCGCGCACGCCATGCTCGAGCTTCTGCTCGTCGCCGGCCTTCTCGGCCTCGGTCAGCCAGATGTTCAGCGGCGTCATGCGGCGCTCGATGTACAGGTGCTTGACGATCACCTGGTCGCGGTCTTCTTCGATAAGCGAAGGCGCGACTTCCTTCAGTTCGGCCAGCAACTCATCGGAGAAGCGCGAACGCGGGAAGGCGACATTCGAGTATTCGAGCGTATCGGCCATGCGGCCGACGCGGTCGTGGTATTTGACCAGCAGGTACTTCTCCTTGACCAGTTCGCGCGTGGTTTCCTTCGGCGCCGGGAACTGGTCCTTGATGACCTTGAACACGTAGGGGAAGGACGGCAGCGCGAACACCACCATCACCAGCCCGCGGATGCCGGGCGCAATGGCGAAATTGTCCGACGAATTCGCGAGGTGATGCAGGAAGTCGCGGTAGAACGCGGCCTTGCCCTGCTTGTGCAGGCCGAGCACGGTATAGATTTCGCTGCGCGGCTTGTTGGGCAGGATGGTGCGCAGGAATTTCACATAGGCCGACGGCACTTCCATGTCGACCATGAAGTAGGCGCGCGTGAACGAGAACAGCAAGGTCAGCTGGCTGGTGTCGGTCAGCACGGTGTCGAGGTACATCTCGCCGCTGCGGTTGTGCAGCACCGGAATCACGAAGCCGTACAACTGGTTGCCATTGATCAGGCGGCCGATGATGTACGCGCCCTTGTTGCGCATGAACGGGCTGGAGAGCACCTGAATCTGGTGATTGGCTTCGGGCGCATGGCCGCCGAGCAGCAGGTGCAGCCGGGCCTCGACCAGCGCGACATCGCGCTCGAGGTCAGCGAACTCGCCTGCGAACTGGAAGTTGGTGATCACGCGGCGCAGCGAACTGCGCAAGCCATCGCGTCCCGGGTAATAGACACGATAGGCCGGCACGCCTTCGCGCGGCTCGATGTACTCGGTCGAGATGGTCGGCCAGACGAAGATGAAGTCGTTGTTGAAATAGGTGCGGTGCAGGATGTTGCAGCAGACCGAGTTGAAGAAGGTCTCGGCCAGCTCGGGCTGGCTGTGCTCGGTCAGCATGCCGATGTAGTGCAGCTTCACTTCGCGCCAGACCGCATCGGTCAACTCGGCCTCGTCGTACTCGTCTTCCAGCGCCTGTATGCATTCCTGCACACGACGGTCATAGAAGGCGATACGCTCGCGCGCCTCGGCCTGCGCCTGCTTCCAGGTCATGTTCTCGAAGTGGCGGCGCGCAGCCTGGCTCGACTGCCGGAACAAGCGGTAGTGCTTGTCGAACCCGTCCATGATCACGCGCGCGATATCGAACGCGATTTGCGACGACAACAGTTTCGGGAAGTGCTGCATACGGTCCTTTGCGGGTCCTCTGGGTCAGGGTGCTGCGACTGCTGGTACTGCGACTGCTGCGAATGCTTGTGGCGCAATCAGGGGTGCTGCGGATGCCGGTCCTGCATACATCATGCCGTCTCGCCGAACAGCTCGCGGCCGATCAGCATGCGGCGGATCTCGCTGGTGCCGGCGCCGATCTCGTACAGCTTGGCGTCGCGCCACAGCCGGCCGGGTGCGTATTCATTGATGTAGCCATTGCCGCCCAGCGTCTGGATCGCTTCGCCAGCCATCCAGGTCGCCTTCTCGGCCGAGTACAGGATCGCGCCGGCCGCATCCTTGCGTAGCGCGCGTACCTGCTCGGGCGTTGTCGCGCGGTCGCAGGCCTGGCCTACCGCATACACATAGGCCTTGCAGGCCATCATGGTCGAATACATGTCGGCCAGCTTGCCCTGCATGAGCTGGAACTCGCCGATCGGCTGACCGAACTGCTTGCGCTCGTGCACATAGGGCACGACCACGTCCATGCAGGCCTGCATGATGCCCAGCGGGCCGCCGGACAGCACGGTGCGCTCGAAGTCGAGGCCCGACATCAGCACGTTGACGCCACGGCCAAGGCCGCCTAGCACGTTCTCGGCCGGCACTTCGCAATCCTGGAACACCAGCTCGCCGGTGTGCGAGCCACGCATGCCAAGCTTGTCGAGCTTTTGCGCGACCGAGAAGCCCTTGAAACCCTTTTCGACCAGGAAGGCGGTGATGCCGCGCGGGCCGGCTTCGATGTCATTCTTCGCATAGACCACCAGCACATCGGCGTCCGGGCCGTTGGTGATCCACATCTTGCTGCCATTGAGCACCCAGCGATCGCCCTTGAAATCGGCGCGCAGCTTCATGCTGACCACATCAGACCCGGCGTTCGGCTCCGACATCGCGAGCGCGCCCACATGCTCGCCGCTGATCAGCTTGGGCAGGTATTTCTGCCTTTGTTCTTCACTGCCGTTGCGGCGGATCTGGTTCACGCACAGGTTCGAGTGCGCGCCGTACGACAGGCCGACCGAGGCGGACGCACGCGAGATTTCTTCCATCGCAATGATGTGCGCGAGGTAGCCAAGGTCGCTGCCGCCATACGCCTCGGGCACGGTGATGCCGTGCAGGCCGAGCTCGCCCATCTTGCGCCACAGGTCCATCGGGAACTGGTCGGTGCGATCGATCTCGGCGGCGCGCGGCGCAATCTCGCTCTCGGCAAACTGGCGAACGGCCTCGCGCAGTGCGGCGATATCTTCGCCATGGTCGAAAGTGAGTCCGGGCAAATCGATCATCTTGGGTCTCCAGTTTCTGCGTGCTTGTTGTCGGTGTTTGCGGCTTGTGTCGTTCTTCTGCAGCTGCCTGCAGGCGCGGGCAGCGCGTGAATATCGTGCCGTTCGGATTCAGGCGGCGCGCCGGGGCGGCGCACCGCTTTTCCGGGGCCGGGTTTCGGCGTCTTCGAGCATGCGACGGCACTGCTCTTCATGCGCGGTGATCTCGGCCAGCGTGACTTCGATGTCTTCGCGCTGCTGCTCGAGCGCTTCGCGATGACGCGCCAGCACGGCCAGGAAGCTGGTGAGCTGGGCGGTGGAATCCTTGGGGGACTCGTACATGTCGACCAGGTCCTTGATCTCGGACAGGGTCAACCCGAGGCGCTTGCCGCGCAGCGTCAGCTTGAGCCGCGTGCGGTCGCGCGCGCCATAGACACGTGTGCGCCCGCCGGTGCCTTCGCGGCGCGGACTGATCAGCCCCTGGTCTTCATAGAAACGGATCGCGCGAGGCGTGATGTCGAACTCGCGCGCCAATTCGGTGATGGTGTAAGTCGCCATGGTCTCCGTATCCGTGCTCCGGCCTCGCAGCCGACCGGCCTCGCCGGCCGCCGGCAGCGCCCGCCCGGGCCCTGTAGAATGGACGTTTACGTAAACGTCAATTAAGCGGGTATTGTAGGCGGGGTACACGCAATTGCAAACCCCGCAGTGCAGCAACATTGTTGACAATATTTCGGCACCACCGGCCGGCCCGGCCCCCACCTGTGGGCGGACCCGGCCCGCGGTGCGAAGAACGGGAAAATCACGGAAAAGCCGCATGAATCCACAGGAATCCGAGCTCCATTACCCACTGGGCGACACCCTGCCCGCGACCGGCCAGACGATCGAACTGGCCTCCGGCGTGCGCTGGCTGCGCATGGGTCTGCCGTTCGCGCTGAACCACATCAACCTCTGGCTGCTGGACGATGGCGACGGCTGGACCGTGGTCGATTGCGGCATCGCGACCGACGACACCCGCGCCGCGTGGGAGCAGGTGTTTGCGCAGGAATTGCAGGGCAAGCCGATCAAGCGCGTGATCGCCACCCACTGCCACCCGGACCATGTGGGGCTGGCGGCCTGGCTGTGCGAGCGCTGGAATGCGCCGCTGCTGATGACGGTCGGCGAATACGGCTTTGCGCGCATGATGGGTGCCGCGCTGCCGGGTGCCGACGGTCCGGCGATGGTGCCGCATTTCCAGCGCCACGGCCTGACCGATCCGGCGCGTCTCGCGCAGCTGGACGGGCGCAAGTCCTACTACACGACGCTGGTGCCCAAGGTGCCCGCGCATTTCCTGCGGCTCGAAGAAAGCCGCCCGCTGCAGATCGGCGGCCGTGAATGGCGTGTGATCACCGGTACCGGCCACTCGCCCGAACATGCGGCGCTGCATTGCGCAGAGCTCGGCATCCTGATTTCGGGCGACATGGTGCTGCCGCGTATCTCGACCAATACCTCGGTGTTTGCGATCGAGCCGGAAGCCGATGCGGTCGGCCAGTACCTGCACTCACTGAAAAAATTCCTGCTGCTGCCCGAAGACACGCTGATCCTGCCCTCGCATGGCAAGCCCTTCCGCGGCCTGCACAAGCGCGTCGCGCAACTGCAGGCGCATCACGCAGAACGGCTGGATGAAGTCAGCGAGGCCTGCGCCACGCCGCAATCGGCGGCTGACATCGTGCCCCTGATGTTCAAGCGCGAACTCGACACGCACCAGCTGACCTTTGCAATGGGCGAAGCGCTCGCGCACCTGCACCGGCTCTGGTATGCGGGGGAACTGCATCGGGAAGAAGGTGAGGATGGTGTGCTGCGCTTCGTGAGGATCGCATAGCTCACGCGACGGACATTAACGATCGGGATGTTTTTGGCTCAAGGACGACGCTGAGCGAATAAATTTCCCGATCGGGAAATGTTCCTCACCTCGCTGCGAGTGACTTTCGCGCACGACACGCGCGACTCACATGCTCAACCGTTTGCGATCTCGCGCAGGTAACGCAGGCCCGCGATCGCGCGGCTGCCATACCAGGACAGCATCTCGCCATCGACCACGCGCACCGGCTTGCCGAGCTGGCGCTCGAGCGCATCGGCATGGTCTTCGGTGAAGCGATACGGCTCGCTGGACAGCAGCACTTCGTCAACCTGCTGCGCGAGCTCGTCGCTCCAGCGAAAGGCCGGATAGCGAGCGTCCGACGGCGCCTGCCATTGCTGCCAGCCGACCAGTGCCAGCATGCGGGCGATGTAGGTGTCGCGCGATACGGTCATCCACGGGTCTTGCCAGATGCAGTACAGCACGCGCTTGTTTGCATCGCCGTTGTCCTTCATCGCTGACGCCAGTTCGCGCGTGAGTGCCAGCTCGGCTTCCAGCTGCGCGCACAAGGCCTCGGCGCGCGTCTCGGCACCGAAGATGCCGCCCAGCAGACGGTACAACGGCAGGTTGTCCTCAGGGGCGAGTGGATGGGTGACGATGATGTGGGGCGCGAACTCGGCGATCTGGTCGACCGTCGGCTTTTCGTTTTCATCGATGTTGACCACCACATGCGTGGGCTGCAGCGTGCGCAGCTTGCCGAGGTTGACGTCCTTGGTGCCACCGATCTTGGCGATCGGCGCCAGCACCTCGGCCGGGTGGATGCAGAAACCGGTGCGCCCCACCAGCCAGTGCGCGAGGCCGAGGTCGCAGATCAATTCGGTGACCGAGGGCACCAGCGACACGATGCGCGGCGCCTCGCCGGCTGTCACCGCGCGATGCACGGTGCCGATGGCATCGACCAGTGCGCTGCCGTTCGCGGATACGTCGTTTGCGACAAAGCCGCTCATCGCGATGCCGGCCCTTCGATATCCTGCACCGAGGGCTTGTGCGGCGCGCGCGCAAACGCGGCATCAAACAGCCAGTTCGGCATCAGCCGCAAGGCCCAGGACACGATGCGCATCGGCCACGGGATCACGGCATAGCTGCGGCCGGCCTCGATGATGCGCACGGCGCTGCGCGCGAAGCGCTCGGCCGGCATCAGGAAAGGCATGCGGTAGGTATTCACTTTGGTCATCGGCGTGTCGATGTAGCCGGGCGCTATCGTCACCACACGTATGCGGTGGCTGCGCAATTCCACGCGCAGCGATTCGCAATAACTGATGACGGCAGCCTTCGATGCACTGTAGGCTTCGGCGCCGGGCAGCCCGCGGATGCCGGCCACGCTGGCAATGCCAACCAGACGCAAGTCGCGTGCGCCGGCCGCCGCCTGCGACTTCATGGTCTCGATGAACGGTGCGAACGTCGCAGCGGTCGCTACCACATTGGTCTGCAGGATGCGCTCGATGACGGCCACGTCGCCTTCGCGCCCGGTCAGCGTGCCGAAGGACACGCCGGCGTTCGCAATCACGACATCGGCGCCGCCGGTGCGCGCGATGAAATCGGCAGCGGCAGCGGCCAGCGCCACATGGTCGTTGACGTCGACGGTATAACAGAGATGCAGTGCGGGATTGGGCAGGCTGGCGACCAGCGCCTGCAGCTTGTCGCTGCGGCGCGCCAGCAAGCCGAGGCGGGCGCCGCGTGCCGCGTATTCACGGGCCAGCGCCTCGCCCAGCCCGCTTGAGGCCCCGGTGATGAATACGCGCTTCAACGCGGGCTCTGTCAGCAGAGGTGATGCGTTATCGGGGCACGCGCGCGGCTTATTTCTTCTTCGCGACCAGCGCGTCCATCACCTGCAGCGTCGCGGCATTCATCTGCGCTTCGGACGCGCCGCGCATGGTCTGGCCGACGACCGACGGCGACGTGATGTACTGGCCATCGATGGCCACGGTCGGCACGCCCTCGATGCGGAAGACCTGCTGCAGCTGGGCCACCCGGCCCACCTTCGATTGCACGGTGAAGGAGTTGTAGGTATCGGTGAACTTCTTCATGTCCACGCCCTGCTTTTCGATGAAGGCGAAGATCTGCTCTTCGCGGTCGAGCTTCTGGCGGCCGGCATGGATGGCGTCGAACACCGCGCGATGCAGGTCGAGGCGATTCATCGCCTCCAGCGTGTAGTAGAGCTTTTGCTGCGGCACGAAGGATTCGCGGAAGCCGACCGGCACGCGCTTCATCACGATACGGTCGCCCTGCTTCTTGATCCATTCGGCCAGGTGCGGCTCGAACTGGTAGCAATGCGGGCAGTTGTACCAGAAGAATTCCATCACCTCGACCTTCTTGCCGGTGTCGGTCGGCACCGCCTGTTGCAGGCGGATGTATTCCTGGCCTTCGACCGGCGCATTCGGCGCCGCTGCCGCAGCGGTCGCGATCAGTCCAAAACAGGCAATGGCAAACAGGCGTCGCAGGAGTCGCATGGGTTTCCTCTATCCAGGTTGTTCTGAGCGGGTTGTTCTAAACAGCTAGTTCCAAACAGTTTGTTCCAGGGTCTGGCCGGATGCTTCGCAAGACGGACGCTGGCAGGCACCCCAAGTCTGGGCCCGGTTGCCTGAAGCCGGCAGTTCGCTTACGAATGTTTACTTGGTTTATCTGTTCGCCGGGTCAGGGGCTTATCTGGGCACGCGCACGACGGCGGCATCGACGCCATTGTCGGACAGGCGCACGCGCGCACGATTCATTGCCTCGACGTCGGCGAACGGTCCCACGCGCACACGGTACAGCGTGCCGATCTCGGACTTGCGCTCGGCGATCGTCGCGGCCACGCCCATCATCGCCAGCCTGGCCTTGGTCGCCTCGGCATCCTGCAGTTCGCGGAACGCGCCGGCCTGCAGGTAATAGGTGAACCCATCGCCGCCGCTGGCGGCCGGCGGGCCGGCCGGCGTTGCGGGTGCCGCACCCGGGGCGTTGCCGGCCACCGGTGCGGCCTTGTCGCTGCGGGCGGCGCCCGGTGCTGCGGCCGTGTCCTTGCCCGGTGTCGCGAGCAGCGGCGCTTGCGGGGGCGGTTCGGCCGCTTTCTTGCCAGCGGGCGCGGGCGGTGGCGGGGATGGGAGCGGCGCAGCCGGAGTAGCCGGTGCGTCCTCGTCTTGCATGCGTTCGCGGCGCTCGCGCGCGCCGCCGGGCAGGGTCTTGTTCGGGTCGCCGAGTTCGCCGGCCGGCTGCGCCTGCTTGCCGAGCTTGTCGACGAAGGGCAGTGGCGTCTTCATGATCGTCATCGCCACGCCGACAGCCACCAGCAGGCCGATGATGAGGCCGACGATCAGGCCGGCCAACGTGCCGCCCTGCTGGCGGCCACGCTGGATAGCCATGCCTTGCTTCATCCGACGGTACGACGCTGTCATCACATCCTTGCGGGCGCCGAGACGCCGATCAGTTGCAGGCCATTGCGCAGCACCTGGCGCGTGGCCAGCAGCAGCGCCAGTCGCGCCAGCTTCAGGGCTTCATCATCGACCAGCACGCGTTCTGCATTGTAGTAGCTGTGCAATTCGCCAGCGAGGTCGCGCAGGTAGAACGCCACCTGGTGTGGCGCCATTTCCTCGGCGGCCTTGGCCAGCATCTCGGGGAATTCGGCCAGGCGCGCCAGCAGGCTCGCCTCGCGCGGCGCCACCAGCGGCGACAGGTCGACATGCTTCAGCGATGCTTCGTCGCCACCGGTCGCGGCCCATTGCGCGAGCACCGAGCAGATGCGCGCATGCGCATACTGCACGTAGTACACCGGATTCTCATCGGACTGGGCCAGCGCGAGGTCGACATCGAACACGAACTCGGTGTCAGCCTTGCGCGAGATCAGGAAGAAACGCACTGCATCGCGGCCGCGAGTCAGGTCGCGCTGGCCGCTGGCATCCGTGGCATCGCCGGCCGACCATTCGATCAGGTCGCGCAGGGTCACGTAGGAGCCGGCACGCTTGGAGATCTTCACCTCTTCGCCGTTCTTCATCACGGTGACCATCTTGTGCAGCACGTAATCCGGATAGCCTTGCGGAATGCCGACGCCCACGCCCTGCAGGCCGGCGCGCACGCGCGCAATGGTGCCGTGGTGGTCGCTGCCCTGGATGTTGATGACCTTGCTGTAGCCGCGCTGCCACTTGGTGATGTGGTACGCGACGTCCGGCACGAAGTAGGTGTAGGTACCGTCGGACTTCTTCATCACGCGGTCCTTGTCGTCACCGTAGTCGGTGCTGCGCAGCCACAGCGCGCCGTCCTGCTCGAAGGTCTTGCCGGCCTTGTTCAGCGCGTCGACGGCGGCCTCGACCTTGCCGTCGGTGTACAGCGAGGATTCGAGGTAGTAGTTGTCGAAGCGCACGCCGAAGGCTTGCAGGTCGAGGTCTTGCTCGTGGCGCAGGTAGGTCACCGCGAAACGGCGGATCGACTCGATGTCGTTGACGTCGCCGCTGGCCGTGACCGGCTCGCCATTGGCAGCGGACACGGTCTTCCTGGCAAGGAAGTCGGCCGCGATGTCGGCGATGTAGTCGCCGTTGTACGCGGACTCGGGCCAGTCGGCGTCGCCCGGCTTCTTGCCCAGCGCGCGCGCCTGCACCGACGAAGCAAGCGTGGCAATCTGCACGCCGGCGTCGTTGTAATAGAACTCGCGCAGCACTTCATGACCCTGCGCTTCGAGCAGCGCGCAGATCGCGTCGCCCAACGCACCCTGGCGGCCGTGGCCGACATGCAGCGGGCCGGTCGGGTTGGCAGACACGAACTCGACCAGCACCTTCTTGCCGCTGCCGTCGTTCGACATGCCATAGCACTGCGCATCGGCGAACACGCGGCGCACCACGTCCTGCTTGGCGGCCAGCGCCACGCGCAGGTTGATGAAGCCGGGGCCGGCGATCTCGATGGCGTCCAGCAATCCCTGGCGCGCCGGGTTGGCCATCACCGCATCGGCCAGGCCCTGCGCCAGTTCGCGCGGGTTTTTCTTCAGCGGCTTGGCCAGCTGCATCGCGATATTGCAGGCCAGGTCGCCGTGCGAAGGATCGCGCGGACGCTCGAGCGTGATGACGGGCATGGCGAGTTCGGTGCCGACCAGCAGCGGGGCGACGGCGTCAGCGAACAGCTGGACGATTTGTTCTTTGTGTCTGGATTGCATGGGATGGGAATTCGGGGCTGCCGCGAAGACAGGCGGCAAAGCCGGGATTATAGCTGCCGCCCCCCTGTTTCGCCGTGGCAGGCCGTGCCAGCCCCCTGAACTTTGGCGACCGCCGGCACTCCATCCCTCGATGGAAAGACTGATGCGTTTCAAGCCCTACCTGATGATGCTGGCGCTGATCGCCGGCCTGACCGGGCTGCGGCTGCTGTTGCTGCCAGTGATGAAGTTTGTCGGGCCCGTCGCCGTGTATTTCCTGGCGACGGCGATTTCGGCGCTGTACGGCGGCTTGCGGCTGGCGCTTTTTACCTGCGCGGTCTGCGTGCTGGTGTCGGCGTATTTTTTCATCGAACCCGCGTACAGTTTCAAGATCGCGCGGCCGGCCGATCTGGCCTTGATCGTCATCTTCACGGTCGATGCGTTGGTATTCGGCATCGTGGGTGAAATCTTCAAGAAGGCGCGCGAACGCCAGCGAGAGCTGATCGCCTCACTGGAAAACGCGAAGCGCGAGATGGAGCTCAACCAGCACACGGTGACAGCGCTGCTGGAATCTTCGTCGCAAGGCATCTTCGGCGTCAACGTTGATGGCACGATACGGATCGCGAACCAGGCGGCGCACAAGATCTTCGGTTATGAGCCGGATGAATTGCTCGGCAAGCCGCTTGACATACTGATCGATGCACCGCAGCGCGCCGCGCATGCGCGCCACTTGCGCGAGTTCTTTGCCCATCCGGGCGAGCGCCAGATGCGGCACGGCCTCGACCTGCAAGGCCGACGCAAGCATGGCGAATTGTTTCCTATCGAGGCGGCCATCACGGTCACCGATACGTCCGAAGGTCCGATGGGCGTCAGCTTCGTGTCCGATATCACCGAGCGCAAGCGCGCCGAGGAAAAACTGCGGCACGCGGCCCAGCACGACCCGCTGACCGGGCTGCCGAACCGCGCGCTGGTATATGAGATCGGCGCACAACTGATCGGCGGCGCGCGCCGCCACAAGCACAAGCTGGCGGTGATGTTCTTCGACCTCGACCGCTTCAAGCCCATCAACGATACTTACGGGCACCGCACCGGCGACCTGATGCTGCAGGAAGTCGCGCGCCGGTTGAAGACGTCGGTGCGCTCCAGTGATCTTGTCGGTCGCCTCGGTGGCGACGAGTTCGTTGCCGTGCTGACGGAGCTGCATTCGGATGCGCATCTGGAGAGCATTGCCTCGCACCTGCTGAATCGTCTGTCCGAACCCTATCGCATCGAATCGCTGGAGTTGCACACCTCGCCGTCGATCGGCATCAGCCTGTACACCGATGACGGCAACGACATCGACCTGCTGATACGGCGCGCCGACGCGGCGATGTATCACGCCAAGAGCCGCGGCCGCAACAATTACCAGTACTTCTCCGACGAGATACGCAGCAACACGGCGAATGTATTCGCGCTCGAGCAACGGCTGCGGCGCAGCCTGCAGCAACAGGATTTCGAGCTGGCCTACCAGCCCGTGATCGACATGCGCAACGGGAAGCTGTCGGCGGTCGAGGCGCTGATACGCTGGCGCCAGCCCGATGGTGCCGAGCTGATGCCGGGCGACTTCATTGCCGCCGCCGAAGCCAGCGGACTGATCCACCAGATTGGCGAGTGGGTGATCCGCGAGGCCTGCCGGCAGCATGAGCAGTGGCGGCAGGCAGGACTGCCTGCCTTCCGGATCGCGGTCAATGTGTCGCCGATGCAGTTCCGTTCGCCGGATTTTCGCGATCGGCTGCTTGCTGCCATGGACAGCAGCACGATGGACCCGAATTGCCTGGAACTCGAAGTGACTGAGACCACGGTGATGAGCCGTATCGAGGAAGCGACCCGGACCATGGCATGGCTCAAGGAACTGGGACTGCGGGTGGCGCTCGACGACTTCGGCACCGGTTACTCCAGCCTCAGCCACCTCGCGCAACTGCCGATCGACAAACTGAAGGTCGACAAGGCTTTCGTCACCCATATCGATACCGACCTGCGCTCGCTGGCGATCGCCGAAACGGTGCTCGCGCTCGGCCAGAAGCTCGGCGTCGAGACGGTGGCCGAAGGCATCGAGAACCCGGGCGCCTTCAGCATGCTGCGCGACCTCGGCTGCGGACTGGCACAGGGCTACCTGATCGGTCGTCCGATGCGGCCCGATCAATTGCGCGACTGGCATCTGGCGCGCGAGACGGAAATGCGCGTGATGCCGGCCTGAACCGTCGACATGTCACCGCATCGCTGTATCGGCGCCATCGCATATCTCGACCGCCTTCCTGCCGCCAGGCTGACTTCCCCTGGCTGACCTGCCCCGCGCTGTGCGCACGGGGCGCGCATTTGTGTGCCGCAGGCATGGCTCGCTTGTTGCGGCGTAAAACCTGTGCATCGCAGCAGAGCGGCTGCCGCGCCTGCTTGTCAGCGCTCAATGAGGCGCTCGCCCCCTTCCCTAAGTTCTCGGATGGCCACGCCGACAGATGTCGGCGACGCATTCACAGACCAGAGAAGAAACAGGGAGCGAGCATGAAAGTTTGCATAGACAGGAATACGGGCGCGCTGGCAGTGCTGTTGCTGCTGGCCGGCTGCGGCGACGGCGGTGGCGGCGGCAAGATGGGCACTGGCGCCATCATCAAGCCGGAGGTGAGCAACACCACGACCATGACCTGCCCCGACGCGGGCACGCAGTGCACCGGCAGCACCATCCTGCGCACGGACAGCGGCATCGCCGTGACTGCGTCCAGCGTGCAGGTGTACGCCACTTCGACCAACGACCTGCAGGTGCCGAACAACACGCCCGGCATCGCCGTCGGCTTGCAACCCGCGACCGGGGGTCTGGCCGACATCCGCGTCAAGCACGATGCCAGTGGCGCGGTGACCCACGTGGCACTGCTGCTGAGCCAGCTCGGCCTATCATGGGATGGCAAGACCGAGCGCCCGCCGATCATCGAGACTTTCCTCACGCACCAGGGACGCGTGCAGCTCGATGCCGACGGCAAGATCAGCACAGTGGCCTTGCCGCCTTCCAGCGACCTCCATTTCTTCGACTTCGCGCGCAAGGGCAAGGCGGGCACGCAAGCGCATTACGCCAACAATGTGTATTTTCCGCGCACCGAGCCGATCCGCTGCCCGTCCGATGCGCCCAACTGCCCGCAACAGGAAACCGAGGGCGTGCAAAGCTTCACCGGCGACTGGCACAGCGGCGGCACGGTACCCGACAATGCGCTGGGCACGCGGCTGCATGAAGATGGCGCCACCGACGCCGGCGACAACGCCGACGCCAATGGCAATCCGGTGCCGCCGCCGAATGGCCGCGGCGTGCCCTTCCCCGGCTTCAAGGGCTTCCGCAATTTCCATGACTGGAGCTACCAGTACGCGAACCTGGCGTCGTGGATCACGCAGGACACGGTGGACATCTCCGAATGGGGCGGCACGTTCGAGCACAACAAGGCCCGCCGAGGCTTCGTCGCGTTTGGCCAGGTGACGCCCCCGGCCTCGGTGCCGACCACCGGAACGGCGCGCTACATCGGCCACCTGAAGGGCTGGTGGAGCTTCGATCCTTCACTCGACTCCTACCCGATCGCGGGTGACGCGGAGGCCGTCGTCGATTTCGCGGCGCGCACCGTGAAGCTGACCGTCACGACGACCCGCATCGACGAAGGCACGCAAGACCCGGTGCCGGTGAACCTGTCGACCACCGTCAGCATCAACAGCGCGCAGTTTGCGAATTACTTCAACGGTGCCGCGTCCAACGACAGTCTGTCTGGCGCATTGTCGGGTCGCTTCTTCGGGCCGGTTGCCGCTGGTGGCAGCGGCAATGCGCCGGCCGAACTGGCCGGTGCGTTCCGGCTGCTGGCGGCCAATAACGGACCGGTCGCCATTGGCGGCTTCCTGCTCAGAAAGATATGACCTCAGGGCTTGAAGGGAAGGCCTGCACTTCGCTGCAATGATGGTCGCCATCGGGCGCAAGGCGGCGCGCAACAACGCGCTGCCTTGCTCTTGTGCGCACAAAAATCCGTCCATCCGAGATCGTTTTGCCAACTTGTCGGTCAAAGAAAATTCAGGCGTATTCAACAAGACGATACCGACGGAAACCGACAATGAAAGCATTCGAAATTCATCGCGCTACCAAGTGCCGCGCGAAGCTGCGACTGGGCATGTCCGGTCCTGCGGGCAGCGGCAAGACCTACTCGGCATTACTGATCGCCCATGGTCTGGGCGGCTCGATAGGATTGATCGACACCGAACATGGCAGCGGCGACCTGTATGCCGATCTGCTGCCGGAAGGCTATGACGTGCTGCAACTGACGCCGCCTTTCACGCCTGCGCGCTACGTCGAGGCCATCCATGCGCTGGAAGATGCCGGCGTGCAGACCATCATCGTCGACAGCCTGTCGCATGCGTGGACTGGTGAAGGCGGCTCGCTGGATCGTCACGGCAAGATTGCCGACCGTTCGGGCAACAGCTGGCAAGCATGGCGGCAGGTGACGCCCGAACACAATGCGCTGGTCGAGGCCCTGCTGCAAAGCCCCTGCCATGTGATTGCAACGATGCGCGCCAAGACCGAATACGTGCAAGAGAGGGACGAGCGCACCGGCCGGCAGGTGGTGCGCAAGATCGGCCTTGCGCCCGTGATGCGCGATGGCATCGAGTATGAGTTCACCGTCTTCATGGAGCTCGACAGCCAGCATCTCGCGCATGTGGGCAAGGACAGGACGCGGCTGTTCGACGGCATGATCCTGCGCCCCGACGAGCAGATGGGGCGCGAACTGCTCGCCTGGCTCGACAGCGGCGCGCAGGAGCCGGTACGCATCGGCTTGCATGAAGCGCAGCGGCAATCACTGCTGGAAGCCGTTGCCGGCGCCGATTCGCTGGACAGCCTGTACCGCGCCTTTGCGCATGCGTACCGCGCGGCCAATGCCTTGCAGGACCTGGCCGCACTCGATGAATTCACGCAAGCCAAGGATCGCCGCAAGGCGGCGCTTGAGAGCCGGCAGGAGGGCGAGCAAGCCTTGCCGGCCTGATCGCCCGGTCTTGCCCGGCATGCCCGATGACAGGCCTGCATTCACCGCACTGCAGGAAAGACGAGACAAGCAGCATCTGGAGAAAAAACCAAGGACAGCACAATGACTGGAACTCTGAACAAGGCATTGCTGATCGGGCACCTCGGGCATGACCCGGACGTGCGCACGATGAACAGCGGCGAACCGGTCGCCCACCTGTCGGTGGCGACCAGCGAAGCATGGAAGAACAAATCCACCGGCGCGCGGCGCGATGCGACCGAATGGCATCGCGTGGTGCTCTACAAGCGACTGGCCGAACTGGCGCAGCAGCACCTGAAGAAAGGCGCGCTGGTCTATATCGAAGGCCATCTGCAGACGCGCAAATGGACTGGCAAGGATGGCGTCGAACGGCACACGACCGAGATCGTCGGCGACGAGTTGCGGATGCTGCAGCGCGCGCCGGACAACCGGCCCTCGCTGCAGATGCATGAAGACCCGGTGCCCGACCGTCAGCTGGTGCAGCGCGAACGCGCGCAGGGCATACCGTTCTGAATGTGCTGAACGTGCTGGGTGCGCGGAAGACCCTGCCCCGCCGCAGGGCTCGATCGTTGCCGGGCGCCCGTCAGCGCATCCAGCGCAGGCCGTCGACCGTGCCTGCGCGCGGACGGTACTCGCAGCCGACCCAGCCGTCATAGCCGAGCTCATCGAGCAGCCCGAACAGCCACGGGTAGTTCAACTCGCCTTCGTCGGGCTCGTGGCGCGCGGGTACGCTGGCGATCTGCACGTGGCCGATGTCTTGCTGCCAGCGACGGAATTTGGTCGCGATGTCGCCTTCCATGATCTGCACATGGTAGAAATCCATCTGCACCTTCAGGTTGGGGCGCGCCACGCGTGCCAGCAAATCATGCGCATCGGCTTGCAGCGATAACTGATAGCCCGGCATGTCGCGGGTATTGATTGGCTCGATCAACAAGGTGATGCCGAGCGGCGCCAGCTGGTCGCACGCGTACTGCAGGTTGGGCACGATGGTCGTGACATAGTCATCGTGCGTCATGCCCTCCGCACGAATGCCACTCATCGCATGCAGTCGCTGCGTGCCCAGTGCCTGCGCATAGGTGATCGCGGTGGCGACGCTGTCGCGGAATTCCGCTTCGCGACCGGGCAGGCCGGCCAGTCCGCGCTCGCCCTTGGCCCAGTCGCCGGGCGACAGGTTGAACAGCACGTTCTGCATGCCGCTGTCCTTCAGCGCCGCGGCGACCTCCTGCGGCGAGTGCTCATACGGGAACAGGAATTCGCATCCGGCGAAGCCCGCTTTGGCCGCTGCATCGAAGCGCTGCAGGAACGGGACTTCGTTGAACATCATCGTCAGGTTGGCGGCAAATTTGGGCATCGCAAAGGCATCCTTTTAAGCGGGGCAGGCAGTCTGCGTATCGCTTGCCATCATACTCGCGCAGCCGCTATGCTCGCCCGACGACAGGTGTCGACAATCAATGACAACCAATAACAACGGGGACGACGATGGAAGTGCTGATCACGGGTGGCGCAGGTTTTCTGGGCATGAAGCTGGCACGCGCGCTGCTGGCGCGTAACACACTGGCCGATGCCGAAGGCAAGCAACAGCCCATCACGCGCATCGTGCTGCTGGACCGCACCGCAGCCCAAGGGCTGGACGATGCGCGCATCAGCGCCCTCGAAGGCGACGTGGCCGACGCGGCCGTGATGGCGCGCGCACTGACGCCGTCGATCGCTTCGGTCTTTCATCTGGCGGCGGTCGTCAGCGGCGAAGCCGAAGCCGACTTCGACCTCGGCATGCGCGTGAACCTCGACGCCACCCGCATCCTGCTCGAACAGGCGCGCCGCAACGGCAACCGTCCGCGCGTGGTGTTCGCCAGCTCGGTGGCCGCATTCGGTGGCGAACTGCCGGCGCAAGTGCTGGACTCGACCGCACCGACGCCACAGGGTTCTTACGGCATGCAGAAAGTGATCGGCGAATTGCTGGTCAGTGACTACAGCCGCCGTCGCTTCATCGACGGCCGCTCGATTCGGCTGCCGACGATCACGGTCCGCCCGGGCAAGGCGAACAAGGCAGCCTCCAGTTTCGCCAGCGGCATCATTCGCGAACCGCTGAACGGCGTCGAAGCCATCTGCCCGGTGCCGCCGGAGACCAAGGTGTGGGCGATGTCGCCGCGCAGCGCGATCGCGAACCTGGTGCAGGCGCATGAAATCAGCGCCAGCGATGTCGGCACCGGTGGCGCGATCAGCCTGCCGGGCCTGGCGACGACGGCCGGCGAGATGGTCGCCGCGCTCACGCGCGTGGCCGGTGACGAGGTGGCTAGGCGCGTGCGCTGGGAAAAGGATGACGCGATCACGCGCCTCGTCGGCAGCTGGCCCGGCAGCTTCCTGACGCCGCGTGCCGATCGCCTGGGCTTCGTGCGCGACGCCAGCTTCGACGATGTGGTGCGTGCGTATATCGAAGAGGAACTGAAGGGCTGACAAGCTGCAGGCTGCGGGCAGGAGCACCGGACTTGCCCGACACCGACGCAAGTCCGACCGGGTCCTTGTGCACGCTCAAACGCTGGCTGTGCCGAAGGAGAATCATCGTGTGTTTTCCCGTTCGCGGAGCACACGATGCGCGTTTGCCTGGCCATGCTCTTCGCCTTGCTTGCAGCGTCCGCTGCGCAGGCGGTCACGCTGCAGGAACTGCCCTACCGTTCTCCCGCGCCGCTCGACAATCTGCTGGCGCTGAACGACACCCGCTTTGCAGCGACGCTGACATCGCAATGGCCACTGGTCGAGAGGACGATTGCCGCCTATCTGCCCGCCGGTGCCGCGCTCAGCGGCACGTCCGCGTTTGCCGACACCAGTTATGCGCGTTGCATGCGCGCGCACGAGCCCGGCCCTTGCCGGCTGCTGATGGATTTGCTGTCATCTGAAATGAAGGCGCGACGGCCGCAAGCGCAGCCTGCCCTGCTGCCGGTACTGATGCGACCGGCGCAATTGCCGTGGAAGGACACGGCCCTGCCGCGCGCGCTGCTGGCTGTCGATGCATCGCAACTGCAATCGGCACTGTCCAGCCACTGGCACTGGTTCAAGGGCGTGGTCACCCGCTTCCTGCCGGATAACGTGGACCTGCATCCGGTATCGAAGGTCTTCGGCAGCTTGCGCGATACCTGCCAGGCGGTGCACACGGAAGTCGCCTGTCGCAATCACTTGCAAGACATTGTCGGTATCGTCGATGCCAACCGCGGCCAGCCACCCACCGTGACACGGACGCTGACGCAAATTCCCTATCGCGATCCGTCGCCGCTGGAGCGCCTGTTGTCGCTCAATGAAACCATGCTGCGCAGTGAGCTGGCCGACTGGCCGTCGATCGATGCGCTGCTGAACCAGTACATTCCTGCCGGCGTCGCCATCGCCGGCGATGTGGACTTCGCGCGCATGCGGCTCGACTGTCAGGCCTGGTTTCCGGGGGATTTCTTCATGTGCCGCAATTACATCGCGCGGCTGTCGCGGCTCATGCAGGGCAAGGCGACGATGGCCAATCCCTTTCAGGCCAGCAGTTGACGGATACCCCGCCCACCGCGCTCACATGCCACACCTCGCCTCGCTTGACGGAAGCGCCAGCCGTGCGCGCTGGCCCGGTCACGAGGGCGCACGCGGCGACAGGTAAAATCGCCAGCTTCCTGACTGAGACCGACCCCGCCACGAGGCCAGGCCCATGCGATCCTACATTGCCGCACTGCTTGCAAGCATTTGCACTGTCACCGCGTTGTGTCTGCCGTTGAGCGCAACCGCAGCCAGCTTCACCTTCGCTGCCATCGGCGATGTGCCCTACGGCCCGGCGGAAGAACTGGGCGAGCTCGCGCAACGCATCAACCGCGCCGCGCCCGCGTTCACGATCCATGTCGGCGACATCAAGTCCGGCGGCTCGAAGTGCAGCGATGAAGCCTTCGCCACCGTACGCCGACTGTTCGACGAATTCGAGCAGCCACTGGTCTATACCCCCGGCGACAATGAATGGACGGATTGCCATCGACGCAGCTGCGGCCAATATGACCCGCTGGAGCGCCTCGCCAAATTGCGCGCGATGTTCTTTTCGACGCCGGAAAGCTTTGGCAAGCGCAAGCTCGCGCTGCAGTCACAGGCCGCACAAGCCGGCTTCGGCAAGTACGTGGAGAACCGCCGCTGGTCCGTCGGCAGGGTCAGCTTCGTGACGCTGCATCTGGTCGGCTCGAACAACAACTGGCAGCCGGAGCTGCCGTCCGTCAGCGAGTATGCCGGCCGCGACGAAGCCAACATCGCCTGGCTGCGCGACAGCTTCGCGCAAGCGAAAGCACGCAAGGACGTGGCCATCGTGCTGGCCATGCAGGCCGATACGTTTTATGGCGAACCGAAATCGGACTCCGGCTTCACGCGCTGGCTGGCGGCACTGACCGAGGAAGTGGAAGGCTGGGGCAAGCCGGTACTGCTGATCCAGGGCGACACCCACCTGCACCGAGTCGACCAGCCGCTGAAGAATGCGAGGGGCATGCCGCTGCCGCAACTGACGCGGGTGGTGGTACCGGGCGAGCACAAGCCGGATGCCGTGATGGTGACCGTCGACGACGAGCGCGCCGACCAGCCTTTCTCGCTGCGTTTGCTGGGCCTGTCGGGGCGCTGAATCCTTTTGTATGTGAAAGCTCCTTTCGCAAAAGGTGCGCGGGATGCGGCCGCAAGCCGGAACACGCATATTTGCTTGGACAAGACTGCCCGCAGCCTTTAGATTTCGCTCCTGACCTGTGCAACACAGGCATTTGATAACGCAGCAAACTCGGGGACAAGACGATGGCAGCAAACGGTTATGGCAACCTGACGGTAGGCGCAGGTGTGACGATGAATGGCACGATGACCGTGCCCGGCGAGGCTGTGATCGACGGTGCCGTCGATGGCATGCTGACGGCCAGCACCGTTCATGTGACTGAAAACGGCCAGGTAAACGGCGTGACCACGGCCGAGCATGTGCGCATCGCCGGCAAGGTAACGCAAACGACCGTTGCCAAGAACACGCTGGTCATCGAAACCAGCGGCACTGCGGCGGGCGACATCGCTTACGCCAATCTGGAAATCGCCAAGGGCGGCAATATCCAGGGCCAGATTTCGATCCTGAAGTAATCTCCGCCCTGCTGAAACAATCCCCGGCCCATGAAGTTCGTGCAGATCGGGCGACCGCTTTCCTGCGCCTGCTCTGCGGATGGCCGGGCGATGAAGCAAAGGGAAAAATGACAGGACGGACGTCCTGCGTGAGGCTGGTGGCGCGGCTGGCGGGGATCGAACCCACGACCCTTGGCTTCGGAGGCCAATACTCTATCCACTGAGCTACAGCCGCGCGGTCCGGAGTCCGGAGGAGGCGCAAGGATACCGGGTTTCCCCGGGCCAGTCCACGCAAGCACCCGTGTGTTGGGGGAAAACCCGGTCGTTTCGTCTATAATCCAAGGCTTTGCTAGCACTTCCGGCATTTTGCGCCGAACCGATCCGAGGACACCATGAGCGACGCCCATAACGAGCACGAATCCGTCATCAAGACCCCGAAGCAGCTGATTGCCGCCGTGGTGGCCGGCTTTGCCATCCCCATCGCCATCATCGTGCTGCTGGTCGGTTACGTGGGCAACAACCCGAAGACCGGTGCCGGCTCGAACTCCCAATCGCCGGAAGCCATCGCCGCGCGTCTGAAGCCGGTCGCCGATGAAGGTTTCACGCTGGTCGACGCCAGCGCCCCGCGCCAGCTGAAGGCCGGCGCCGATGTGTACAACGCTGCTTGCGCTGCCTGCCATGCATCGGGGGCTGCCGGCGCGCCGAAGTTCGGCGATGGTGGCGCCTGGGGCGGCCGCATCAAGCAAGGCTACGATACGCTGGTGTCGCACGCCATCAAGGGCATCCGTGCAATGCCGGCCAAGGGCGGCAACCCGGACCTGGACGACATCGAAGTCGCGCGCGCCGTGGTCCACATGGCCAATGCGGCAGGCGCCAGCTTCAAGGAGCCGGCTGCACCGGCACCGAAAGAGGCTGCTGAAAAGAAGTAAGCGGCCAGACGCCTCCATGAAAAATCCCGGCTAATGCCGGGATTTTTTTATCTGCACTTTGGCTTCAGGGGGGCGTGCCGGGCTCTTCATTCGGTGATGCAGCCGCAGTCGCCTCACCCTCCTGCCCGGATGGCTCGCGCCACTTGCTGATTGCCGACCATGCCGCAGCCACGCCACCGGCCACCAGCATGCCACGCTTGAGCAGGCGCGCCGCCCGGCCTGCACCCAGCACCAGCGGCAAGGCCGCCGCCGCCAGGCTCAACAGGCCCCGGCCACTGACGGCGCGCAGTAGACCGGCCGGGCCGCTGTGCGCGATATTGCCCAGTTCTTCGCCGATCGCGCGCCGCGCCTGCACGCACTCGAAGCGGTGCAGTGTGCCTTCGGCCAGCAGCAGCTTTCTTTTCTGTTCGCGCGTCATCGGGCTGGTCATTCGTCATCCCTCTGGCACAGCGCCTCGCGGTCCTTGCGCAATTCTTCCAGCGTGTCCGGCAAACCGATGCGACCGCTGGCGACGATGGCGCGCGCACGCTGCAGCAGCAGGGCCGCGAGTCCGCCGTAGATGAAGAACAGCACCAGCAGGATGCCCCAGCCGAGCGCATCCCAGCACAGCGCAACGACGAGTGCCGACAGGCAGGCGACCGCAAAGGCGGCCAGCAGCAAGGCGGCGGCGCCCATGAACAGCACCTGCAGCATGGCATCGCGCGCTTCGGCCAGCTCCAGCACGGCCAGCGACGAGCGCGTGCGCACCAAGCCGACGAGGCTGGTCACCAGCACGCGTGCATGCGCAGTCAGACCGGTCGTGGCCGTCTGGTTTTCTTCCATGGATCAGCGGCGCGCGATCAACATGCCGATCAGCACGCCGACCGCACCGGCGATGCCGATGGCGCGCCACGGGTGTTCGTGCACATAGGCGTCGGTGTCATTGGCTATTTGCCGGCCGCGCTTGATGGCGGCATCCTGCAGCTCATGCGCGCGGCGCAGCGCGTCATCGAGCATCCTGGACGCCTTGGAGCGCAATTCATCGGCGCGCGCACCGCCAGCGGTGGCGGCCTCGTCGAACAGAGCCTGGGCGTCGCGCACCAGGGATTTCAGGTCGTTGCGAACGGTCTCGATATGGGATTCGTGCATCGCGGCTCTCCTGCGTTGACGTTGGCGGAACTGCCGGGGCGCGGACTGGGAGGGCTGGCCGGCCGGGCAGACGTAACAAAAAGCATAACGCAGGCCCGCCTGAGCGGCTGGAAAGACCGTATCAATTAGTCAAGCAAACCATAGCGGAGGCGGTACCAGGCCACGCCTATCCATTCGTGCAGCGCGTAATGGCTGTCCCTGAGCGCGCCGGCATTCGGGATGTAGCTGGCCGGCGTGAGCGGCCCCCGCTTCCTGAACCCGGTCGGCGCGGGCACGACCTCAAGGCCGGTGCGCAGGAAGATCTGCTCGGCGCGCTGCATGTGGATGGCGTCGGTTACCAGCAGGATGCGGTGCACGCCGGCTGCCTTGAGCATCGCTGCCGAGTGGCTGGCGTTCTGTGCGGTGTTGTCCGAGCTGTCTTCGAGCCAGCGTGTCTTGACACGGAAATCCTCGTCCAGCGAGCGCGCCATCACGACCGCTTCGCTTTCGCCCTGTCCGTCCGGATTGCCGCCACTGACCAGCAGCGGCAAGCCGGTCTGCCGATGCAGTCGCGCGCCGTGCCGCAGCCGCATCAGCGTGTCCATCGACGGACGGTCGCGGTCTGCGTCTTCGGGCGACAGGATGTCGCGCCCGCCACCGAGCACGACGATGGCCTTCGCACCGCTGGCCTTGGGATCGGGCACCGGCACATAGCGGTCTTCCAACGGCTTGACCAGTAGACGCGAGCCTGCTGACGTAGACAAGCCAACCAGCAGCAACACGGACAGGGTGACCAGCGTTATCCCTGTTTTGCGATGACGGCGAAGCAGCAGCCAGCCAATCAGGCCCAGCAGGACCAGTGACATCGGGGGCAGCAGGAAGGATGCGATTGCATTCGTGATCAGCCAGCTCAGGCTCATGGGTTATCCGCGGTCAGATGGTGTTATCGACAACGGATTGTAATGGTGCAAAGTCGCGCTCGACATAAAGCAATGTCTTCGGTAGAATGCGCGGCTTCCGGTTGCTTCGGCGACTGGTCTGGAGTGGTAGTTCAGTTGGTTAGAATACCGGCCTGTCACGCCGGGGGTCGCGGGTTCGAGCCCCGTCCGCTCCGCCAAAACATAAAACGCCTGCGCAAGCAGGCGTTTTTCATTGGTGCTTCGATTTCCGATGGGGGAAGCCCCTAGGGCTTCCCCACCGATCATTCTCACGCCGCCTGTTCGATCTGCTCGCCACCCAGCGCACTCACCAGATCGTCCAGCATCTGCGCCAGTTCGCCGGCCATCAGCTGGAAATCCGATTCGAAGCGTTCTTCTTCGCCGGCCGCCGCAGTCTCATTCCCTTCTTTCAGCACATCGAGCGCCGCCACGCGTTTGACCGCCAGCGATTCGGTCAGCACTACCGACACCTTGTCGCGCCAGGTCAGCGCGACGCGGGTGCATTGCTTGCCGGCGGTGATGTGGCGACGCACTTCTTCCGGCTCCACCGAGTGACGCACATAGCGCACGGTCGCATTGCCGTGCGCGCTGGAGCGCAGCTCGAGTTCCTGGTCGATCGTGAAGCCGTGCGGCGGCTCAGCGGACAGCAGCCAGTTGGTCATCGCGCCTACCGGCGACAGCACGGTGCGCAGCGTCGACAACGGGAATTTGTCGACCGCCTTCACCAGCAGCTTGATCGCTTCTTCGGCACGCGCCGCGCTTGCCGCATCGATGGCGAGCCAGCCATTGACCGTGTCGATCCAGACGCCGGTGTCGGATTGCAGCGAGAATGCGCGCGGCAGCAATTCGTCGGCGACTTGCTCCTTGATTTCCTTCATCTGCTTGCGGCCGCAACGGAAGCCTTGCTGCTCGGCGAGCTCGGCCGCCTTTTCTTTGGCGACCTGATTGATCACGCTGGCCGGCAGCAGCTTTTTCTCGGTGCGCAGCTTCAGCAGAAACTGGCGATTGCTCGCATACACGAGGCGGCCGTCATTGGCGGGCGCGATCCAGCCCTGGCTGAGCAGCTGGATGCTGGTGCAGGGAACGAATTGCTGCGACTCGATGGCCGCTTCGAGCGCTTCGGCGGTCATGGACCAATGCTTGGGCAGGCGGAAAAGTTGAAGATTCTTGAACCACATGGATGAAACCCATCAGAAATCGAAATTATTGTTGAACGGCCGCCGGCTGCTGGCGCTCATGCTGCACCAGGATCCAGGGCTTGACGACGACGGTCCACAGCAAGGCATTGGACGACTGCCAGGTTCCAGCCTGCTCGTCATTCACTTTCTGCAGCAAGCCGGCCTGCATCCAATCGAGCACGCTGGCCTTGTCATCGGCGGCGATGCGCGCGCCGACGTCGATCAGGTCCAGCACCGGCGCCACCGAGATCACATTGCCGCTGGCGAAGAATCGCTCCAGCTCGCTCCAGTTCATCTGTGCCGTCTGTTCATTCAATTCGCGGCGCAGCGAATCGAGGATTTTTTCATTGATCATGACTCTGCATTTCTCATTCAATAGTGCGGCGGCTTTTCATTGGCCGGCATTCCGTCCGGCAGCCTGCCCTGCAAATCGGCCAGGCGCTTGGCCAGTGCCACGGTGAGCTTTTCGAACTCGTCGATTTTTTTCTGCTGTTCGTAGACGGTCTTGTTGAGCACGTCGAGCAGGTAATCCTGCTGGCCGAGCTTGCTCTCCAGATTCACCAGTCGTTCTTCGATATCCATGGGATGGGCCTTGTTTCTGTTATTCAGGCGGGCTTGCGCATATTGCGGCATGCGTCGGAACAGTAACGCACCTGTTCCCAGCTGGCCGCCCATTTCTTGCGCCAGGTAAAAGGTCGCCCGCAGGCTTCACAGGTTTTCACCGGCAGCTGGTGCGGGTTGCGAAAGCCGCCGCTGTCTTTCTTTCGGTCCGGCATGGGATGTCCTTCCGTTCGCGGCTCAATACCGACACTCTACCGACACTCAGACCAACGCTCAGGCAGCCTTCGGCTTTTGCAGCAGCGCCTTCAGGTTCGCCAGCCGGTTCTGCGGCGTCAGCTGTTCGGTTTCCTCGGGCACGGCGTCGCCTTCGTCGAGCCGCATCTCCTTGATGAAGCGCGACACTTCACACGGCATGCTGTCCCGTGCGCGCTTGCGCTTCTTGCACCAGGTGATGGTCAGGCTGCGCTGCGCGCGCGTGATGCCGACATACATCAACCGGCGTTCTTCTTCGATGCGCTGCGCATGCAGATCGGGCGGGGCGTCGGGGTCGCCCTTGTGCGGCAGGATGCCTTCTTCGACGCCGACCATGAATACATGGCCGAATTCCAGCCCCTTGGATGCATGCAGCGTGGACATACGCACTGCGTCCGGTTCCTGATCGCGCCCCTCAAGCATGCTCATCAGCGCGACCATCTGCACCAGTTCCAGCAGCGATTTTTCTTCATCGGTGCCGTCGCGGCCGCCATTGCCCTTCTCTTTCAGCCAACCGACGAAGTCCATCACGTTCTGCCATTTGTCCTGCGCCTGCTTCTCGTCGAAGTGGCCATACAGGTAGGCTTCGTAGTCGATGGCCTTCATCATGTCGTCCAGCACCTCGCCGGCATTTTCGCCGCTGCCGGCCGGGCCGACGCGCGAGGCGCGCGCCTCGAGCTGGTTGATGAAGTCGCAAAATTCGCGCAGCGGCGCCAGCTGCCGCTCGTTGAGCTTCGCTTCGATGCCGCCCTTGAACACGGCCTCGAACAAAGAGCATTGCCATTGCCCGGAAAATTCGCCCAGTACTTCCAGCGTCGCCTGCCCGATGCCGCGGCGCGGCGTGGTGACGGCGCGGATGAAGGCGGGATCGTCGTCTTCATTTGCGATCAGCCGCAGGTAGCTGATGATGTCCTTGATCTCGGCCTTGTCGAAGAAGCTCTGGCCGCCCGACATCACATACGGTATGCGTTCGCGGCGCAGCGCCTTCTCCAGAATCCTCGCCTGATGATTGCCGCGGTACAGGATTGCGTAATCAGAAAACTTCGCACGGCGCTCGAACTTGTGCGCCGACAGCATGATCGCGACCTGGTCGGCTTCGGCTTCGTCGTCTTCCATCGCCATCACCCTGATCGGGTCGCCCATGCCATGCTCGGACCACAGCGACTTTTCGAACAGTTTCGGGTTGTTGGCAATGACGGCGTTGGCTGCCTGAAGGATGCGGGTACTGGAGCGGTAGTTCTGCTCGAGCTTGATCAGCTTCAGGTCGGGGAAGTCATCCTGCAGGATGCGCAGGTTTTCCATGGTCGCGCCGCGCCACGCGTAAATCGCCTGGTCGTCGTCGCCGACGGCGGTGAACATCGGCTTCTTGCCGGGGCCGGTGACGAGCAGCTTCACCATCTCGTACTGGCAGGTATTGGTGTCCTGGTATTCGTCGAGCAGCAGGTAGCGCAGTTTGCGCTGCCAGCGGTCGCGCGCCGCCTCGTCATTGCGGAACAATTCCACCGGCAGCCTGATCAGGTCATCGAAATCGACCGCCTGATAGCTCGACAGGGTGGCCAGGTAATTGCGGTAGATGCGCGCAGCCTGCGCTTCATCTTCGTCTTTCGCTTGCGCGAGTGCCACTTCCGGGCTCATCAGACCGTTCTTCCACAATGACATCGCATTCTGGATGCGGCGGACCACGGCCTTGTCGGTGGTGACGGCGAGATCTTGCACGATCGCAAAGCAATCGTCGCTGTCCATGATCGAGAAGCGATCCTTCAGGCCGATGGCATTCGCTTCGCGGCGCAGGATCTGCACGCCCAGCGAGTGGAAAGTGGACACGGTCAGCTGCTTGGCGTGGCCCGGGTCCTTGAGCAGTTTGGCAACACGCTCGCGCATTTCGAGCGCGGCCTTGTTGGTGAAGGTCAGTGCGGCGATATTGCGCGCTTCATATCCGCAAGATTCGATCAGGTGCGCAATCTTTTGCGTGATCACGCGCGTCTTGCCCGAGCCGGCGCCGGCAAGCACGAGGCAGGGACCATCGATGTAATTGACTGCGGCGCGTTGCGGCGCATTGAGTCCGTGCGACATGCGGGAAGGAATGCGGGAATTCGGGAATACGGAATGAGCGCGTCATTGTATCGAAAACCCCTGCCGGGAACCGGAAAGACTGTGCCGCGATCTGCCGTGCATTGCGGGGCGCATGGTAAAGTGCCCACTCACGCCGGTTCATGATGGCGCCCGCCTATGAAATTCACGCATCTTATTGAAATCAACATGCCCGACAATCCGCTGGTGGCGCGATTGAGCCGGGCTCAACTGTGGCGCGGGCTGGTGCTGCGCGCCGAGCGCCCCACCCTGTTCCAGCTTGGGCTGGACAGCTGCCACATCACGACGCGTTCGGAAGAAAGCTTGTCGCGCACGCTGCATTTCGGGAAGCTGGTCATCCACGACAAGGTGCATTTCAGCCCGCAACAGCAGGTGCACTATCACGTGCCGCAGCAGGCGGAGATTCCGGTGTCGGATTTACGGATGACGATCGAAGAACCGGAGCCCGGTGTGCTGTTCGTGCGCTTCGAATACGACGATCACCAGGAAGCCGATGAATCGGCCGAGGACTCCTTCTACAACGATTTCCGCCGCGAAGCTTACAAGGAGGCGGATATCGACACGATACGTATGATTCGACAGCTGGCGCAAGATGGCCAGCTGGATGCGCCGCTGCAATAGCGACAGACAGACGACCTGAAGCTTGTCGCTGCAGGTCGTCGATTCAGGTCGCGCATCAAACGCGGGCCAACGAGATTCAGTGCCCGGTCATTTTTTCCCAGCCATAACGCACCGCCTGCTTGGTGCGCTCCCAGGGACTGCCCTGGTGTGACGCTTCCCAATCGCTGCGTACCTGTGGCTCGAGCTCATCCCAGCGGTAACCCTGATACTGCTTCTGCCCGGCCAGGTTCGCGCCATAGCGATAAGCTGACGCATAGTCTTCGTACTTGCCGCCGCTGCTGCCATAGGCGCTTTGCCAATGCTGGCGGAAAACATCGTCGCTGGCGGTGCCTGCAACACCTGCCGTACTCGTCGCCGTCCCCAACTGCTCGACTTCGACGTCCGCGCGACGTACGGTGTCACTGATGGTTTCGGTGCGCTCGGTGACTTCCTTGCCGACACGGACTTCCTCGACCACACGCGCCGTCTTGGCCACTACCGGCTCTTCCGCCGTTTCACGAATCTCGGTCACGCCTTCCTTGATCGCGCCAATGTCAGCGCCACTCGCGGGCTGGTCAACCGGCGTGCGTTCCACCGTCACCCGCTCCTGCCGCAACTGCACCGATTCCTGCACCGGCGTTTCCGTCACATGCCGATAGATGCGCACGCCGCCGCGCTCGACGAGACGCTTGCCCACCTGCAGCTGCTCTTCAACGACGGGCAGCGTGGCACCTTCGGCGGTCGTTTCTGCAGTACGGGTGGTGGGTGCGGTTTGGGCCGTTGTCGCGGGACTGGCACTGCTGACGGTGGTCTTGCTTTGATAGCCTGCCTGTTCATTGCGGATTTCTTCTTCGGTATAGACTGGCGCGCCGCTCTGGTAGCCGGTCCAGCCGCCGCTGCGCCAGTGTTCTGCACGCGGGCTGAGGTCGACTGGCTGGAAACGCATCATGATGTCGACCGCCTGCTCAGCCTTGGCTTCCGTCGACGCATCGATACTGACGAGGTAACTGCCGCGCCTGATGGCTTCGGCATACATGCCGGCATCGTCGGAATACTGGTCGGAACCAAACAAGGAGCGAAAGAAGTCGCCAATGCTCCAGCCTTCTTTCGACGCCGCCGATTGGCCGACCGCGCGCTCGCGAGCTTCGCGACTGTCGTCCGAAGGGCTCAGCTTGACCTCTGCACTGGTAAAACCTTCGTTGAACAACGCGTTCATTGCGGACTGCGCATCGCCATAGCTGTCGAAGATCGCTGCCACGGTATGGTTCATCTTTGCCTCCTGCGGGTTGAGTGGACGCCCTGTTTTGACCGGAACCGGGGTCACTGGTCTCACTGGTCCGGCGCGTGTCCGGATTTGAATTCTTCGCAACGCCACAGTTCCCGCGTTCGGCAGAACTTCAGCGGCGATGGACAGCTCTCAACAAGAGGGCCTGGTAACGGACGACCGGCGAAGCAGGTGTTTCATCCCTCTTTCGAGAAGGGGGATAGAGGCTGTCAAGCCTGCCTGCTTGCAGTACGATGAAGTCCTGAACGCTTCGCCGCGTTTTATTGCTGCGCGCTGAAGCTTCTTGCGGCACGCCGCATTCCTGCCCTGTGCCGCCAACCACTTCCCGGGAGGAATGCCATGTCTCACATCATTGCAGGCAGGTTCGAATCCAAGGCGGGAGCCGATGCCGCGATCGAAGCGCTCGGTGCCGCAAGTTTTCCCACCGAGCACATGTCCTGTTTCTATGTCGGCCCGCCCGGCCAGCATGCGCGCTTCGCGATCGGCGGCGACCACAATGTCTCGCGCGGCGCCGAAGAAGGTTCCATGGGCGCGATGACAGGTACCGCTGCGGGTGGCGCGGTCGGAGCCGCCATTGGCTCCGTGGGCGGACCATTGGGTTTCCTGACGGGCGGCCTGGTCGGCGCCCACATCGGCAACCTGATCGGTGCGCTGCGCAGCATGCATGAAAACGAAGAAGACCGCGACCCGTCGACTGCGCTGCGGCACTCGGGCTTCATCGTGGCCGTGTGCGCCGATGATGAAAACAGAGAGCACCGCGCGATGGAATTGCTGATGCAGTGTGGCGCGGCCGAACTCGAAACCGGCGAAGGCCATATCGAGCACGGCGACTGGCAAGACTTCGATCCGGCGGAAGCGCCGCATCGCGTCATGCCGGATCAGGACACAGGCACACGCCCGCACTGATTGCGCGACAAGCTTGTCGCCATTTGCCCGCCGGCGTGGGTCAGCCCACGCCGGCGGCAAGCGTCAGATATCCACCGGATCGACCTCGAGCGACCAGCGCAGCCGCGACTTCTGCTCGCGCAAGGCTGCGACCCAGGGCTTCAGAAAAGCCTGCAGTTGTGCGCGTGACGCGCATTCGACCAGCATTTGCGCACGCTCCACGCCGGCCACGCGCGTGATCGTCATTGGCACCGGGTCATTGATCGTGATGCCCTCGCAGGGCATCAGGTCGCGCGCGGCCTGAAGGAAGTCCAGCGCGGGCTGCAATTGTCTGGCCTCTGCGCGCAGCAAGGCCTGAAACATGAAGGGCGGCAAATTCGCACTCAGCCGTTCATCCAGGGTCGCCTGCGCAAAACCCGGGTAGTCATGGGCCAGCAACGCGCGATACAACGGATGCTGTGGATAGCGGGTCTGCACCAGCACTTCGGCACGCCGCTCCGCTGCTTCGCCCCCTTCACCGCCGGCCGTTATTGCAACCCGCCCGGCCCGCCCGGCCACCTGCATCAATTGCGCAAACAAGCGCTCACCTGCGCGGTAGTCCTGCGAGAACAAGGCGGTATCCGGGTTGATCACGCCGACCAGCGTCAGCCGCTGGAAGTCATGGCCCTTGGCCACCATCTGCGTGCCGAGCAGGATGTCGACCTCGCCGCGATGCACCGCATCGAAGGCCGCCTGCGCGCTGCCCTTGCGGCGCGTGGAGTCGGCATCAATGCGCAGTACGCGCGCTTCCGGGAACAAGACCTGCAAATGCTCCTCGACGCGCTGCGTGCCGCGCCCGAGCGGTTGCAGGTCCACATTGCCGCAGGTCGGGCAAGACTGCGGTATGCGCAACTCCAGGCTGCAGTGATGACAGCGCAGGCGTCGCTCGGGCTTGTGCAGCACCATGAAGGCGGTGCAGCGGCGGCAATTGCTGATCCAGCCGCAGGCATCGCAATGCATGACCGGCGCGTAACCGCGGCGGTTCAGGAACAGCAGCGATTGCTCACCGCGCTCCAGCCGCGCCCGCAAGGCGGTCACCAGCGGCGGCGACAGGCCATCCGGCGCCTTGTTGACCTCCATGTCGATCAGGCCGACCCGTGGCAGTTGCGCATGCGCGGCCGCGCGTTGCGTGAGGTCGAGCCTGCGATAGCGACCGTTCGATGCATGCTGCCAGCTCTCGATCGACGGGGTCGCCGAGCCCAGCACGACCGGAATGTCCAGCTGCCGGGCGCGCCACACGGCCAGGTCGCGCGCCGAATAGCGCAGCCCCTCTTGCTGCTTGTACGAGGGATCGTGCTCTTCATCGACGATGATCAGCTTCAGGGCCGGCATCGCCGCGAGTACGGACAATCGCGTGCCCAGCACGATCGCCGCATCGCCCTGGTGTGCGGCGATCCAGTGGCGCAAGCGCTCACCTTCGGCCAGCTGGCTGTGCAAGGTGACGACCTGCAGATGCGGGAAGCGTCCGCGCACGCTGCCTTCGAGCTGCGGCGTGAGATTGATTTCGGGGACCAGGATCAGCACCTGGGCCGACCTTCCCTGCGCGCGCTCCCGGTCGATCACGGCCTCGGCTGCGTGCAGGTAGACCTCGGTCTTGCCGCTGCCGGTGACGCCGAACAGCAGGTTGGCCGCAAAGCCTTCGGCGGCCGTGATGGCGTCCACCGCTGCCTGCTGGCCGGGGTTCAGCGTCGGGGCTGCGGGCAAGTCGGCAGCGGCTTGGCCAGCCGCAGTCGGCGCGACCTTGGCGAGCTTTTTCAGCGCCCGGTCCAGCGCAACGGTGGACTCGTTGCGCAAGCCCTTGGGCAGGCAAGGCAGCATGACTTCGCCCAGCGGTCGCTGGTAATAGTCGGCGGCGAAACGGCACAACGCCATCCACGCCGGCGGCAGCGGCGCGAGCTGCGTGCGCAAGGCAATCACATCGCGCAGCTTGGCGGCATCGTAATCGCTGGCATCGCCGACGGCGGTCACCACGCCGACGACTTCGCGCCGCCCGAAAGGCACGAGCGCGAGCTGCCCAACCACGGGATCGGGGTCGTCGGCCGCTGCCGGTTGCCAGCGGTAGTCGAACTCCATGTCCAGTGGTGAGTCCAGCGCGATCTTGATAATGCGGCCGCTCACGACTTAATGTGATCCCTTAAAAGTGAAGCTAAACCTATGTCCCGCAAGGCCTTTTTCAGCTATCCACAAATTCTGTGGATAACTTTGTGGGTAACCGGGGCTTGACACGCGAAAAGCCTGATTTTATGCGGGCTCAAACAAATTGCTCAATAGGAACGCAACCATTCGCCCCCAATAAAATCAATGACTTAGCCTCAGAGCAATCTTCTGCCAAAAAAAATATTGTTTTCTCTTCTAGCAGGCTTGACAGGAAATATTTTGTGAATAAGTGCGACCCGTTCACCACGAAAAGCTTGCACGATCAGAATTTTCATGATCTCCGGCCGGTAAATTCCGGAGATTGGGGGCAAGTAAGCACAAATGGGACAAATCTGTGGATATCTTTGTGAACAATGCTTTCCTGTGGGAATATTTTTTGCGCCAATCTGGCGCGGCACTGACCGCCGCACATAGCATCGAACGAGGATTTCCCTTTATTTTTCAATGCTTTGGAGATTTTTGTTCGGGCGCGATTTCAGAAAATCACGCAAGTCCTTGATTCAAGGCCGACGGCTCAGGCTTGTGCATAAGTCCTGTGATACATGACGGACCCGAGCGGCTTGGTTCCCGAGGGGGAATCCCTGGCCAGGTCCGTCAGATGGCCGATCAGGCGCGCAAATCGCGGCTGATCTGGTGCACGGCGTCGACCAGTGCGGTCACGGATTCGGGCGGCGTGAATTGCGAAATGCCGTGGCCGAGGTTGAAGACGTGGCCGCTGCCGGCGGTCGGCTTGCCGAAGGATTGCAGGGTCTTCTCGACTTCGGCACGAATCTGCTCGGGCTTGGCAAACAGTACGTTCGGATCCAGATTGCCCTGCAGCGCGACCTTGTGCCCGACCAGCGCGCGCGCCTTGCCAAGGTTGACCGTCCAGTCCAGGCCGACCGCATCGGCACCGATGTCGGCGATGGCTTCCAGCCACAGGCCGCCGCCCTTGGTGAAGACGATGCACGGGATCTTCACACCCTCATGCTCGCGCTTGAGGCCCTTGACCACTTCGCGCATGTAATTGAGCGAGAAGGTCTGGTAAATGCCATCAGCCAGCGCACCGCCCCAGGTATCGAAGATCATCACTGCCTGAGCGCCGGCATCGATCTGCGCATTCAGGTAGGCGGATACCGCCTGTGCATTCACTTGCAGGATATGGTGCATCAGGTCGGGGCGGTCATAGAGCATGCTCTTGACGGTGCGGAAGTCGTCCGAGCCTTTGCCTTCGACCATATAGCAAGCCAATGTCCAAGGGCTGCCTGAGAAACCGATCAACGGCACACGACCCTGCAGCTCGGTGCGAATCTGGGTGACCGCATCGAACACATACTGCAGCTTCGACAGGTCCGGCGCCTGCAGCGCGCGCACCGCCTGCTCGTCGCGCAGCGGATGCGCAAAGCGCGGGCCTTCACCCTCGGCGAACGACAGGCCCAGACCCATCGCGTCGGGCACGGTCAGGATGTCGGAGAACAGGATCGCGGCATCGAGCGCATAGCGATCCAGCGGCTGCAGCGTGACCTCGGTGGCGAAGTCGGGATTGGTCGCCAGGCCCATGAAGGAGCCGGCCTTGCTGCGGGTCGCGCGATATTCAGGCAGGTAGCGTCCGGCCTGGCGCATCAGCCACAGCGGCGTGTATTCCGTAGGCTGGCGCAGCAGTGCGCGCAGAAACGTATCATTCTTCAGCGGGGCGAACGAGCTCGGCATCGGTTCCTGGATGGGCAGGTTTAGGGAGGCCGTATTATCGCCCAAAGCCTGCGCTATCCCCGCGTTTTTCGGGATCGGCATCCGGGGACGGCAGCCAACGCAGTGAATCTGCGCTCACGCTCAGGGCGCGACGATGACCTCGACCTGCGCTTCTTTCAGCATGGCGCGCATCGATGCCGGGGGCTCCGCATCGCAGAACAGCTTGTCGATCTGCGCCAGATGCGCGAGCCGCACCAGCGCCTGGCGCCCGAATTTGTCTTCGTCAGCCACCAGCCACACCTCGCGCGATTGCTCGATGATGGCCTGTGCCACCTTGACCTCGCGCGGATCGAAATCGCGCAGCGTGCCATCCGGCTCGATGCTGGAAATGCCGATGATGCCGATGTCCACCTTGAACTGGCGGATGAAATCCACCGTCGCTTCGCCGACGATGCCACGGTCGCGCCCGCGCACCACACCGCCGGCGACGATCACTTCGCAGCCCGGCTGGCCGGCCAGGATCGCGGCCACGTTCAGGTTGTTGGTCACCACATGCAGGCCGGTATGGTGGACCAGCGCGCGCGCCACTTCCTCGGTGGTGGTGCCGATATTGATCAGCAGCGAACTGCCCGGCCGCACCCGTTGCGCGACCGCCGCGGCGATGCGGCGCTTGGCATCGATATTGAGCACCTGGCGCTGGCTGTAGTCGATGTTCTCGACCGATGAAGGCAATCCCACGCCGCCGTGATAACGCGCCAGCAGCTTGGCCTCTTCCAGCAGCTTCACATCGCGCCTGACGGTTTGCGGCGTCACGTCCAATTGCTGGGCGAGCGCCTCGACCGATACCGTGACCTGGCTGCGCACGGCCTCGAGGATGCGGCGCTGGCGGGGATTGAGGGTCATCGCAGGTCTCCGGAACGGGGGGTTTTCATGTCAAAAGTGAAAATAAGGAAAAGAAACGAACAGGTTTGATGTTCGAATTGTTGATTTTTGTTCGTTTCCCGTCTATCTTTGTTCGCGCATTATGTTCAGGTCACCCTGATTTGGCAATTCTCGCAGCCCAGCCTATCCGCTTCGCGCTGCCCTTGCCTGCACTACCCATCGCTACCCGCGCGATTCCCCGATTCGGTACTGGCTCCCATTTCTTGATTGGCTGGTCTTCATGAGTTCACAGCAGGTAATTGCGACAGACGTGCTGATCGTCGGCGGCGGCATCAACGGTGCGGGTATCGCGCGTGATGCGGCTGGCCGCGGGCTGTCAGTCGTGCTGTGCGAAAAGGATGATCTCGCTTCCCATACCTCGTCGGCATCGACCAAGCTGATCCACGGCGGCCTGCGCTACCTCGAGCACTATGAATTCGGTCTGGTACGCAAGGCGCTGATCGAGCGCGAAGTGCTGCTGCGCGCTGCGCCGCACATCATGTGGCCAATGCGCTTCGTGATGCCGCACGACAAAGGCCAGCGCCCGTCCTGGATGATCCGCGCCGGCTTGCTGATCTACGATTTCCTCGCCAAGCGCGAGATCCTGCCCGGCTCGGGCGGCATCGACCTGCGCACCCACCTCGCGGGCGAACCGCTGAAAGCGGAATTCACCAAAGGCTTCATCTATTCGGACGGCTGGGTCGACGATGCGCGACTGGTCGTGCTCAATGCCCTCGACGCCGCTGAAAAAGGCGCGCAAGTCTTCACGCACACGGCGTGCATATCGGCCAAACGTGTCGGCGATCGCTGGCATGCGGTGCTTCAGCACGCCGATGGCCGTACCGTCGAGGTCCATGCGCGGTCGCTGGTGAATGCCGCCGGCCCGTGGGCGGCCTCCTTCCTCGAAGATGCGCTGCATCATCCGGCCGGCAAATCGCTGCGCCTGGTCAAGGGCAGCCACATCATCGTCAAGAAGATGTTCGATCATCCGTATGCGTACATCTTCCAGAACCCGGATGGTCGTATCGTGTTCGCGATCGATTACGAACAGGATTTCACGCTGGTCGGCACGACCGACCTCGAATATCACGGCGATACGAACAAGGTCGAGATCGATCGCTCGGAAATCGAATATCTGTGCGAACTGACCCAGCGCTACTTCCGCAAACCGATCACGCCGGCCGATGTGGTCTGGTCGTATTCGGGCGTGCGGCCGCTGCTGGAAGATGACTCGGCCAATGCGTCCGAAATCACGCGCGACTACAAACTGGCGATCGAAGGCGAGCAGGCGCCGCTGTTGTCTGTCTTTGGCGGCAAGATCACCACCTTCCGCAAACTGGCTGAAGAAGCGGTCGACATGATCGCGCCGAAACTGGGCAATCATCGCCCCACCTGGACCGAGCATGCCTGCCTGCCCGGCGGCGACCTGTATGGCGCACCGCAAAATCGCGCCGTGCTCGAATACGACGCCTTCGTGCACCGCATGCAGCAGCAATTCGCCTGGCTGTCGCCCAAGCTGGTTGCACGCTATGTGCGCGCTTATGGCACGCGCATTCATGCGCTGCTCAAGGACAGGCACGACATGTCGGACATGGGCGAAGAAGTGGTGAAAGATCTGTTCACCGCTGAAATAGATTATTTGGTCAGGAACGAGTGGGCGTCGTCGGGCGCCGATATACTGTGGCGTCGCTCCAAGCTGGGGCTGCACCTGCCGGCCGGCAGCGAGCAGCTCATCGACCAGTGGATCGCCCACACCTACAAGAACAATTAGCAGCTAGCTTGCGGCAGCCTGCACGAGGCGGCCGACCATGAGGAGACAACGTGCGTCTGGAACTGCAAGGCGTGACCCGCAAGGTCGGCGCCGACACTCATCTATACCCGACTTCGGTCACGCTGAAGCCGGGAGCCATCAACGTGCTGCTCGGCGCCACGCTCGCCGGCAAGACCACGCTGATGCGGGTGATGGCCGGTCTCGATCGCCCGAGCGAAGGCAAGGTGATTGCCGATGGCGTCGACGTGACCGGCGTGCCGGTGCGCGAGCGCCAGCTGGCCATGGTCTACCAGCAATTCATCAATTACCCGTCGCTGTCGGTGTTCGAGAACATCGCATCACCGCTGCGCATCGCGGGCACATTGTCCGACGAAGCCATCCGTGCCAAGGTCAACGAGATGGCCGAGCGCCTGCATATCTCGAAGTACCTCGATCGTTCGCCGGCGGCACTGTCCGGCGGCCAGCAGCAACGCTGCGCACTTGCGCGCGCGCTGGTCAAGGATGCCAGCCTGCTGCTGCTCGATGAGCCGCTGGTCAACCTCGACTACAAGCTGCGCGAAGAACTGCGCCGCGAACTGACCGAGCTCTTTTCTGCCGGTGGCACCACGGTCGTCTATGCGACCACCGAGCCGCTGGAAGCGCTGCAGCTTGGCGGCTACACCGTGCTGATGCATGAAGGCCGCGTACTGCAGCATGGCCCGACTTTATCGGTGTTCAATGCGCCGGTGTCGGTCACCGCAGCGCGCACCTTCAGCGACCCGCCGATCAACCTGTTCGACGCGACCATCGCCAATGGCATGGCTCAGCTGGCCGAAGGCATCGCGCTGCCGCTGTCGGCGGCACAGCAAGGCAAGCTGGTCGGCTACTCGCGCGTGCAAGTGGGCTTGCGTGCGCACAGCCTGCATGCGCAGGCGCGCGCCGGTGACTTCGCATTTGGCGGCACGGTGGACCTCGCCGAGATCAGCGGCTCCGAAACCTTCGTGCACCTGCACCGCGGCAGCCTCGCGCTGGTCGCGCAACTGCCAGGCGTGCATGAGCTGGACCTGGGCGCGCAAGCGACCATGCATTTCCAGCCCGAAGACTTGTTCATATTCAGTACCGATGGCGCGCTGCTGTATGCGCCCGGCGCAGCAGGAGCCTGAGATGGCGCGCATCGAACTCGCTGGCCTCGCGCACAGCTACAAACCGAATCCTTCGCAGCCGTCCGATTACGCGTTGCGCCCGATGGACATGACCTGGGACGACGGCGGCGCGTATGCGCTGCTGGGCCCGTCCGGCTGCGGCAAGACGACGCTGCTGAACATCATCTCGGGGCTGGTGAAGCCTTCGCATGGCCGCGTGCTGTTCGATGGCAAGGACGTCACCGACCTGCCGACCGAAGCGCGCAACATCGCGCAGGTGTTCCAGTTCCCGGTCATCTACGACACGATGACGGTGGGCGAGAACCTCGCCTTCCCGCTGAAGAACCGTGGCTGGAAGCAGGCCGACATCAACCGCCGCGTCGCGCAGATCGCCGAGATCCTCGAACTCTCCGGCGAGCTCAAGCACCGTGCGTCGGGCCTGACGCCCGATGCAAAGCAAAAGATTTCGCTCGGCCGCGGGCTGGTGCGCCCGGATGTGGCCGCCGTGCTGTTCGACGAACCATTGACCGTGATCGACCCGCACCTGAAATGGCTGCTGCGCCGCAAGCTCAAGGAAATCCATCACGAGCTGAAGCTGTCGCTGATCTATGTGACGCACGACCAGATCGAGGCACTGACCTTCGCCGACCAGGTGGTGGTGATGACGGAAGGTGAAGTGGTGCAGGTCGGTAGCGCCCAGGCGCTGTTCGAGGCGCCGGAACATACCTTCGTCGGCTACTTCATCGGCAACCCGGGCATGAACCTGCTGCCCTGCGCGTCCAGCACCCATGGCGTGCACGTGCCGGGCGTGAGTGCATCCCTGCCCGCACCGGCGGGCATTCCCGGTGGCCGCATGACGCTGGGCATCCGTCCCGAATATGTGGAATGCATCGCGCAGCCCGAAGCCGGCGCCCTGCCCGCGCGACTGCTGAAGGCGCGCAACATGGGCACGCACTGGCTCATCGAGTGCCAGCTCGGCGAGCACCGGATCGCGGCCAAGCAGCGCGAGCTGCATGCCGCCAATGAAGGCGATGCGGTGTGGCTGAAACTGCCGCCACAGCGCACGCTGTACTACGTGAACGACAAGCGGGTGGCATGAGATGGCAACGATGAAAACCCAGAACAACAAGGCCTGGTGGCTGGTACTGCCCGTGATCCTGTCGGTCGCGTTCTCGGCCATCATGCCGCTGATGACGGTGGTGAACTACTCGGTGCAGGACATCCTCGGCCCCGACCAGGCGGTATTCGTCGGCACCGAATGGTTCAAGGAAGTGATGCGCGATGAAGACCTGCACTCGGCCTTCTTCCGCCAGCTGTGGTTCTCGCTGGCCGTGCTGACCATCCAGATCCCGCTCGGCATCGGCGTGGCGCTGACCATGCCGGCGCAAGGCTGGCGCGCATCGCTGTCGCTGGTGCTGGTGGCGCTGCCGCTGCTGATCCCCTGGAACGTGGTCGGCACCATCTGGCAGATTTTCGGTCGTGGCGACATCGGCCTGATGGGCAAGCTGATCAATGACGCCGGCATCGACTACAACTACACCGGCAATTCGATGGATGCATGGCTGACCGTGCTGCTGATGGATGTCTGGCACTGGACGCCGCTGGTGGTACTGCTCTGCTATGCGGGCCTGCGCGCGATCCCGGATGCCTACTATCAGGCGGCGAAGATCGACGGCGCGTCGCGCTTCGCAGTGTTCCGCTACATCCAGCTGCCGAAGATGCGCAATGTGCTGATGATTGCGGTGCTGCTGCGCTTCATGGACAGCTTCATGATCTACACCGAGCCTTTCGTGCTGACCGGCGGCGGTCCGGGCAATGCGACGACCTTCCTGTCTCAATACCTGACACAGAAAGCCGTGGGCCAGTTCGACCTCGGACCGGCAGCCGCGTTCTCGCTGATCTACTTCCTGATTATTTTGCTGTTTTCCTTCGTGCTCTATAACTGGATGCAGCGCGTGGGTACCGGAGACAAGAAATGATGCGCTCGGGCTTCAGTCGCTTTTTCCTCGTGGCCTTCCTGGTCGGCTCGCTGCTGCCGATCTACTGGATGCTGAACATGTCATTGAAGACGAACGAGGAGATCGTCGGCGTGATGACGATGTGGCCGACGCACCTGACCTTCGACAACTACATCACCATCTTCACCGACGAGAGCTGGTACAGCGGCTACATCAACTCCATCATCTACGTCGGCATGAACATGGTGATGGCGGTGGCGCTGGCCTTGCCGGCCGCGTACGCGTTCTCGCGCTACTCCTTCCTCGGCGACAAGCACCTGTTCTTCTGGCTGCTGACCAACCGCATGACGCCGCCGGCCGTGTTCCTGCTGCCTTTCTTCCAGCTGTACTCGACCTTCGGGCTGATGGACACGCACATCGCCGTAGCACTGGCGCACCTGCTGTTCAACGTGCCGCTGGCGGTATGGATTCTCGAAGGCTTCATGTCGGGCATCCCGAAAGAGATCGACGAGACCGCGTACATCGACGGCTACAGCTTCCCGAAATTCTTCGTGAAGATCTTCCTGCCGCTGATCAAGTCCGGCATTGGTGTCACCGCCTTCTTCTGCTTCATGTTCAGCTGGGTCGAATTGCTGCTGGCGCGCACGCTGACCTCGGTCGAGGCCAAGCCGATCGCGGCGACGATGACGCGCACCGTGTCGGCGGCTGGCATGGACTGGGGCGTACTGGCCGCGGCCGGCACGCTGACCATCGTGCCGGGCGCTTTGGTGATCTGGTTCGTTCGCCACTACATCGCGAAGGGTTTCGCGATGGGTCGCGTGTAAGGAGGCTGACATGGCACATGCATTTTCATGGATGGCCTGGACTACGGAAATCGCAGTCTTTTTCAGTGGCATCGTGCTGATGCTGATCGGCATGACGCTGTGGCAGGTGAAGTCGCCCAGTATCGAGCGCAAGGGTTTCCTGCCGATACCGACGACGCGCGGCGATCGCCTGTTCATCGGCCTGCTGACGGCCGCGTATATCAATCTTGCGTGGGCCGGCCTGACGGATCTCACGCAGTGGGTTGCAGCGGCCATCGGTTTCATCGTGCTGCTGGTGCTGATGCGTTGGGGTTGATGTAAGGGGCAACCTTGAACCATCCCGGTGCCGGATTACTTCCCTTCGGCACCGGATTGATCTTCCGGGAAGGTGCGAAGAGGAGACAAGACGTGAAATTCAAACTAAGCGCGATCGCCATCGCCGCCATGCTGGCCTCGGGCGCGTCCTGGGCAGACATGAAGGCCGCCGAGAAATGGGTCGACAAGGAATTCCAGCCGTCGACGCTGTCAAAGAAGCAGCAGCTCGAAGAGATGAAATGGTTCATCGATGCGGCCGCCAAGCTCAAGGCGAAGGGCGTGAAGGAAATCAACGTGGTGTCCGAGACCATCGACACCCACGTCTACGAATCCAAGACCATGGCCAAGGCCTTCGAGGAAATCACTGGCATCAAGGTCAAGCATGACCTGATCCAGGAAGGCGACGTGGTCGAGAAGCTGCAAACGTCGATGCAATCGGGTAAGTCGATCTATGACGGCTGGATCTCCGATTCCGACCTGATCGGCACCCACTTCCGTTATGGCGCCGTCGAGCCGCTGTCCGATTTCATGGCCGGCGCTGGCAAGGAATACACCAACCCGGGCCTGGACCTGAAGGATTTCATCGGCATCAGCTTCGTGACCGGCCCGGATGGCAAGGTGTACCAGCTGCCTGATCAGCAGTTCGCCAACCTGTACTGGTTCCGCGCCGACTGGTTCGCGCGCAAGGACCTGCAAGACAAGTTCAAGGCCAAGTATGGCTATGAGCTGGGTGTGCCGCAGAACTGGTCGGCTTATGAAGACATCGCCAACTTCTTCACCAATGACGTGAAGGAAATCGACGGCAAGCGCGTCTACGGTCACATGGATTACGGCAAGAAAGACCCGTCGCTGGGCTGGCGCTTCACCGATGCATGGCTGTCGATGGCAGGTACCGCCGACAAGGGCATCCCGAACGGCATGCCGGTCGATGAGTGGGGCATCCGTGTTGCCGCTGACAAGTGCACCCCGGTGGGCGCCTCGGTGGCTCGCGGCGGTGCCACCAACTCGCCGGCTGCAGTCTACGCACTGACGAAGTACATCGACTGGATGAAGCTGTACGCGCCGAAAGAGGCGATGGGCATGACCTTCTCCGAAGCCGGTCCGGTGCCTGGCCAGGGCCAGATCTCGCAGCAGATCTTCTGGTACACCGCATTCACCGCATCGATGAGCAAGGCCCCGGCTGTCAACAACCCTGATGGTTCGCCGAAGTGGCGCATGGCCCCTGGCCCGCACGGCCCGTACTGGAAGGAAGGCATGCAGAACGGCTACCAGGACGTCGGTTCCTGGACCTTCTTCAAGTCGACTCCGGACGAGCGCAAGGCAGCGGCCTGGCTGTACGCGCAGTTCATCAATGCGAAGACGACCTCGCTGAAGAAGTCGATCACGGGTCTGACCTTCGTGCGTGACTCGGACATTCGTCACGAGTACTTCACGAAGAACGCCAACAAGTACGGCGGCCTGATCGAGTTCTATCGCAGCCCGGCGCGTGTCGCATGGACCCCGACCGGTACCAACGTGCCTGACTATCCGAAGCTGGCCCAGCTGTGGTGGAAGAACGTCGCGACTGCCGTCACCGGCGAGAAGACCCCGCAGGCAGCGATGGACAACCTGGCCGACGAGATGGACAACGTGATGGGCCGCCTGCAGCGCGCCGGCATGAAGAACTGCGCTCCGAAGCTGAACGAAAAGAGCGATGCCAACAAGTGGCTGTCCGACAACGCTGCGCCGTGGAAGAAGCTGGCCAACGAAAAGCCGAAGGGCGAGACTATCGCCTATGACAAGCTGCTCCAGGCCTGGAAGGAAGGTCGCGTAAAATAATTTGCGCACCGGCCCGGCGTCCCCTGCACGGATGACGCCGGGCCCTTCCTCGACGAGGTCCTCTCCTCTCCGAGGCTTTCCGTCTCAGGGCGGGAATTGAATGCGCGGCAGGTCCGCGCATTTTTTTGTTCTGCTTTTTAGCCTTCATCACTGAGGTTCGCATGGCTGACCAATACATACTCGCCATTGACCAGGGCACGACGAGCTCGCGTGCCATCCTGTTCAATCACAGCGGCCGCATCCATGGCATCGCGCAACAGGAGTTCCGGCAGATCTTCCCGAACCCGGGCTGGGTCGAGCATGATGCCAACGAGATCTGGTCGTCGCAGCTGGCGGTATCGCAGCAGGTGCTGCGCGAGCATGGCTTGTCGGCTGCCGACATTGCCGCCATCGGCATCACCAACCAGCGCGAGACCACGGTGCTGTGGGATCGCAAGACCGGCGAGCCGGTGGCCAATGCCATCGTCTGGCAGGACCGGCGCACTGCCGCGCTGTGCGATGCGCTGCGGGCCGAGGGCCACAGCGACCTGTTCCGTACGAAGACGGGGCTCGTGATCGACGGCTATTTTTCCGGCACCAAATTGCGCTGGCTGCTCGACCATGTGCCCGGTGCGCGCGCACGGGCCGAAGCGGGCGAGTTGGCCTTCGGCACCGTCGATGCATGGCTGATCTACAAGCTGTCGGGCAAGCACCTGACGGACACCAGCAATGCGTCGCGCACGATGCTGTTCAATATTCATACGCTGGACTGGGATGACGAGATCCTGTCCTTGTTGCGCATACCACGTTCGGTGCTGCCGACCGTCGTGCCCAGCAGCGGCATTGCCGCGCACACCGACCCGTCCTTCTTCGGCGGTGCGATCCCGATTGCCGGCATCGCCGGCGACCAGCAGGCGGCGACCTATGGCCAGGCGTGCTATCACCCGGGCATGGTCAAGAGCACCTATGGCACCGGCTGCTTCATCCTGATGAATACCGGCACGGCGATGGAATCGCACAACCAGTTGCTGACGACGGTGGGCTGGACCACCGGCCATGCACAGCCGCACAAGACAGACTACATGTTCGAAGGCGGCGTGTTCATGGCGGGCGCGACCATACAGTGGCTGCGCGACGGCTTGCGGCTGATCCGCGATTCTTCCGAAGTCGAGGCATTGGCAGCCAGCGTGCCTGATTCGGATGGCGTGACTTTCGTGCCCGCCTTCTCGGGCCTCGGCGCGCCGCACTGGGATGCGTATGCGCGCGGCACGATGCTGGGCCTCACGCGTGGCACGCAAGCAGGCCACATTGCACGGGCCGCGCTGGAAGGCATTGCGTTCCAGACGGCGGATGTGCTGGTAGCAATGCAAAAGGATTCGGCCACGCCTTTGCGCGAACTGCGCGTCGATGGCGGTGCGGCGCGCAACAACCTGCTGATGCAATTCCAGGCCGACATCCTCGGCGTGCCGGTGGTGCGACCTGAAGTCACCGAGACGACGGCATTGGGCGCCGGTTATCTCGCGGGCCTCGGCGTCGGTTACTGGCAAGACCAGGAAGAGATTGCGGCCAACTGGAAGATGGAGCGTCGCTTCGAACCGCAGATGACACCGGCTGAGCGACATGCAAGGCTTGATATCTGGCAGCGAGCGATCGAGCGCTCGGCGCACTGGGCGACACAGGCCTGATGCAGGGCGCTTGATGCAAGGGCTTGATACGAGGCCTTGATGCAGGGCCTTGGCGCCGACGCTTGATGCATTCGTCAGCGCACAAAAGAAAAAAGGCAGCCGAGGCTGCCTTTCGTTCTTGATGCTTGACGCTTGTTGCGATCAGCGCTTGGCGCGCAACTTCTGGATCGCGGCCAGCTGTGCGACGGCGACAGCGAGTTCAGACTGTGCACGCGCATAGTCGATGTTCGACTCGCGGTTGTGCAGCGCTTCTTCTGCTGCCTTCTTCGCAGCCGCTGCCTTCGCCTCGTCGAGGTCCTTGCCGCGGATCGCGGTGTCGGCCAGCACGGTCACGGCGTTCGGCTGCACCTCGAGGATGCCACCGGCGACGAAGATGAATTCGTCATCGGCCTGACCTGCGACCTTGATGCGGACCGCGCCCGGACGGATGCGCGTGATCAGCGGCGTGTGCTTGGGATAGATGCCCAGCTCGCCCGCTTCACCCGGCAACGCGACGAACTCGGCCTCGCCCGCGAAGATCTGCTCTTCGGCGGAGACCACGTCAACGTGAATGGTGTGTGCCATAGAAAGCCCTAGTCAATGTCGGAATGCGAGGAAAACGTGCCCCGCGGTCGTCCCGCGGGGCTGCGGCATTATTGCAGCTTCTTCGCCTTCTCGATGGCTTCTTCGATGGTGCCGACCATGTAGAACGCCTGCTCCGGCAGGTGATCCAGTTCGCCGGAAGCGATCATCTTGAAGCCCTTGATGGTGTCCTTCAGCGACACGTACTTGCCCGGTGCGCCGGTGAACACTTCAGCGACGTGGAACGGCTGCGACAGGAAACGCTGCATCTTGCGAGCGCGTGCCACGGTCAGCTTGTCTTCCGGAGCCAGTTCGTCCATGCCCAGAATCGCGATGATGTCGCGCAGTTCCTTGTAGCGCTGCAGGGTACCTTGCACGGCACGAGCGGTCTCGTAGTGCTCGGCGCCGACCACGTTCGGGTCCAGCTGGCGCGAGGTCGAATCCAGCGGATCCACTGCCGGGTAGATACCCAGTGCAGCGATGTCACGCGACAGAACGACGGTCGAATCCAGGTGGGCGAAGGTGGTTGCCGGCGACGGGTCGGTCAAGTCATCCGCAGGGACGTACACGGCCTGGATCGAGGTGATCGAGCCGGTCTTGGTCGACGTAATACGCTCTTGCAGGCGGCCCATTTCTTCGGCCAGCGTCGGCTGGTAACCCACCGCGGAAGGCATACGACCCAGCAGTGCGGACACTTCGGTACCGGCCAGCGTGTAACGGTAGATGTTATCGACGAAGAACAGAACGTCACGGCCTTCATCACGGAACGATTCAGCGATCGTCAGGCCGGTCAGTGCCACGCGCAGACGGTTACCCGGCGGCTCGTTCATCTGGCCGTACACCATCGCGACCTTCGACTTGGTGAAGTCTTCGGTGTTGACGACGCCGGCTTCCATCATCTCGTGTTAGAAGTCGTTACCTTCACGGGTACGCTCACCCACACCGGCGAACACGGACAGACCCGAGTGCGCCTTGGCGCTGTTGTTGATGAGTTCCATCAGGTTCACGGTCTTGCCCACGCCGGCGCCGCCGAACAGACCCACCTTACCGCCTTTGGCAAACGGGCAGACCAGGTCAATCACCTTGATGCCGGTTTCGAGCAGCTCTTGCGACGGGCTCAGCTCGTCATAGGCGGGAGCCTTGCGGTGAATGGAAGCGGTTTGGGTCTGGTCGACCGGGCCGCGCTCGTCAATGGGATTGCCCAGCACGTCCATGATGCGACCGAGTGTGGCCTTGCCCACGGGCACGGTGATCGCCGCACCGGTGTTGGTGACCATCAGACCGCGACGCAGACCGTCGGAGGTTCCCAGGGCAATGGTACGCACGATGCCATCGCCGAGTTGCTGCTGCACTTCCAGCGTCAGGGCCGAGCCCTCGAGCTTGAGGGCGTCATAAACCCTGGGCATCTGGTCGCGGGGGAACTCGACGTCCACCACGGCACCGATACATTGAACGATTTTTCCTTGCGCTTGAGCCATGTGTTTGCTCCAATAAATATTGCTT